>Ga0222637_1000593_pt1 | contig 15003 bp, 18 predicted proteins | sample AntAcemetagen143_FD_181149 | JGI IMG/M metagenome (GOLD analysis project Ga0222637, IMG submission 181149) | Saline water microbial communities from Ace Lake, Antarctica - #143 | ecosystem: Environmental > Aquatic > Non-marine Saline and Alkaline > Saline | place: Antarctica: Ace Lake...
GGAGGGTATTAATATCCACGAGGAGACACAGTAAAAATGACTACTGAAAAAAAATTAGAAGCGTTAATGAAGAATGTGAATATAGCCAATACACTCTCGCCTGAGCGGTTAAGTGAGATTGGAGCAAAGGTAACGAAGGACTATGATATTGATTTCGAGTCCAGGAGTGACATAGATAAGATCAATAAAGAGGCTATGAAGCTCGCCAAGCAGACCTATGAGGAGAAGTCCACCCCATGGCCCAAGGCTGCTAATATCAAATATCCATTAATCACAGTGGCTACTATACAATTTGCAAGTAGAGCATTCCCGGAGTTGGTTCCTGACGAGAAGATTGTGAACTTTAAGATAACCGGGGATGATGAGGACAAAATTAAAGAGGAGAGGTCGGAACGAGTAAGTATGTACATGGATTACCAGCTTACGGAAGAAATACAAGGTTGGATGGATGGTACAGACCGAATGCTTCACAACTTACCTATCACAGGCACTTGTTTCAGGAAGATATATTTTGACAGCCTGAAGGGTGTTGTGGCGTCCAAATTCCTAACCTATGACGACGTTGTAGTTAATGCTAAAGCAGAGGATTTAGAGTCCGCGAGACGTATATCACATAGATTATACAGGTATGATAACCATAAATTCGAGATGATAGCAAAAGGCCTGTGGAAAGATACAGAGTTGGGTACTGAGAGCGACGAGGACGGGGATGACGACGCGCCACGGCTATACATAGAGCAGCACAGGTGGTTGGATTTGGACGGTGACGGGTACGAGGAGCCGTATATAGTTACGGTGCATAAGTCTACCAGTACTGTAATGCGTATTGTAGCGAGGTATGATGCGGACGGCGTCATATACGATGATGGTAAGTTAGTCAGAATCGAACCTATACAGCATTTCATCAAGTATCCGTTCATCCCTAATCCGGATGGGGGATTCTATGACATTGGGTTCGGAACGCTCTTATATCCCATAAATATCTCGATAAATACGGTAATAAATCAATTACTTGATGGTGGTACCCTCGCTAATACCGGGGGTGGATTTCTTGCAAGGGGAGTTAAGCTCCACGGTGGAGAGATAAAATTTGCACCTGGGGAATGGAAGAAGACCGATGTTATGGGTCAGGATCTAAAGAGTGGTATTTTCCCATTACCGATACAACAACCGTCACAGGTGCTATTTCAGCTACTCGGGTTGCTCATATCCGCAGGTAAGGATATTTCTTCAGTTCAGGAGGCTATGGCAGGACAAAAGCCAGGTGAGAATGTGTCTGAGGGTACAGTTAACGCCCTGATAGAGCAGGGATTAAAGGTATTTAGCGGCATATATAAACGTATATATCGATCTCTAAGGGATGAGTTTAAGCTCATATACCGTTTAAATTATAAATTTGCTGAAGATAAGAAGTATTTTAAAGTTGTAGACCGGAAAGTATCAAAAGAAGATTTCAGTAACGACGGGTATGATATCCAACCTGCGGCTGAACCTATTTTCTCACTTGAGACGCAGAGAGTCGGTCAGGCAGAGTCGCTACTCAAAATATCAGGAAGGCAGGGCTTGGATGAGGAAGGTATCACAGCGCAGTACATAAAGGCTATTAAAGCACCGGCGGCGCTAATGCTACCACCCGAGAAAAGACAGAAACCACCGATGGACCCGAAAATGGAGCAGATTAAGTTAGAATATGATAAATTTGATCACGAGAAGAAATCCTCGCCATTAAAGGATATGAAGATATTTGCAGAGGTAGAGGTACTAATCACACAGGGGATAGCGAATATTGCTAAAGCTGAGGCAGCGGAAGAAGGTATACAGCTTGATCAGTATAAAGCGTTCCTTGAGGACATAGGTAATAAGATGGAAGGGATGAAAGATGAATATGAGCAAAGAGGAGTTCGGGGCGTGGAAGGCAAACCCAACAACCAAAAAGGTGCTCAGGCTACTCCGAGACCAGAGGGAGGTATGGGCCGACGGGCTAATTAACGGCGCTTCATTGAGGGGCGACGGGAGTACAGCAGAGGCAACAGGCAGATCAGTAGGGGTTATTTATGGACTTGACCTCTTACTGGAAATGGAGGTAGAGGATGGCGAGTAATAGTAGCGGTCTGCTACCAGTCGAGTATAAGATATTAGTTAAGCTCGACAGTGTGGCCGATAAAACAGCCGGTGGTATAATTATACCAATAGCGCTTGTGGAAAAAGAGAAAATGGCGCAGGAGCAAGCGACACTAATAGCGGTGGGTGGTAATTCGTTTGACGACTTTAAAGACCCTGTGCCTAAGGTAGGTGACAGGGTATACGTCGCTAAGCACGCCGGCTATAGGGTAAAAGGCATAGACGGTGAGAAATACCAGTTAATGAACGACAAAGATATAGCAGCAATTATAGGGGGTTAGGTATGAGACACGTGGAAAAGGCGTACAATACTTATTGTACGGGGCAGTACCCGAAAGTTCCGACGGCTTTCATAGAAATAGAGAATTGTGAGGACGTTAAAGGGGTCGCTCCGATAGTTAAATTTACTATTCAATCCGATCCGATATCAGAAGTAGGGGTGAATGGTTGCCAGGCGTTAGATATGCTCGACTATGCCAAATGTCTGTTTCAGTCGTTAAACGACGCGTTCCCGTGCAGGGAGAATGCTCTGACGATTACTAAGTTAGAAGAGGCTATTCATTGGCAAGAGGCGAGGACTAAAGACAGAGAGTGCAGGCAGGTTGAAGGCAAGAATGAGGCTTAATATAGCAGCAATTATAGGGGGTAACGAGGTATGACAGACGTAGAACCACAGGAACCTACCGAGGAAGTAGCACCAAAGGTAGAAGAAGAAGCAAAGGTTATGGGTTGGGTGCCCAAAGAGGAATTTAAGGGCGATGCCGACCGATGGGTAGAGGCAGAGAAGTTTGTTGCACGTGGGAAGAATGAATTGCCTATAATGCGGGAGCGGATGGGCAAGCTTACCACCACGGTACACACACTTAATGGAACGGTCAAGAATCTCAAAAAGACTCTCGGGGAGTTCCAGGAGTTCAATAAGAACTCAAGGGAGAAAGAGTACGACAGGGCACTTAAGGACTTATCTGCAAAGCAACGTGTGGCTGCTGAAGAAGGGGATATTGATACCTTCGATAAGGTCGAGGAGGAAAAAGATACCCTTCTCCAAGAGGCACAGGACGAGGTTGTTCCAGACGTTGATGATAATGCTACAGACCCGGAGTTAGATGAGTGGATAGCGGACGGGAACGATTGGTTTGTTAATGATGATTCTCTCGGTGCTTACGCCGCGAGTATATCTAAATATGTAGCCTCGCAGAATAAAGACTTGACAGGCAAGAAATTCTATGACAAAGTGAAAGAAGAAGTTAAGGCAAGATTCCCGGATAAGTTCGGGAACACAAAAAGGGCAGCACCCACTCTTGTAGATAGCGGTGCTGACGAGGCAGTTCCAACCCCAGGCAAACATACGTACGCCAATTTACCGGCAGACGCGAAGCAACAGTGCACCAGATTTCTCAAAGAGATTCCTGGATTCACCAAAGATGACTATGTGAGGGATTATGAGTGGGAATAAACAGGCAGCAAGAAAAAAAAGAGTACCGTTAGGGGTTCCACGCCAGAGACTTGCCGTAACAGGCAGACCTGGATTTAAAAATCGGTGGATAAATGATATAGACGGTAGAGTAGACCGGGCACTTGAGGGTGGTTACGCTTTAGTTCAACGTGAAGACGCTGAATTTAAAGATAGTGATACCGCCAATCGTAATGATGATCTCGGTGGGGCTATATCAAAAATTGTTAACTCGGATGGTACTAAGGCATATTTAATGGAGATATCAACGTCCATGTATAACGCGGATCAGGTTACGAAACGCAGGGCGTTAAACGAAACTGAAGATGCGCTCAGACAGGGCGCCGACAGTAATGGCGGTAGACCCGGTACCGAGGGGAGGTATATCCCACGGGAGGGCATTAAGATAAATAATTAGGAGTCAATTATGGCTAATACAGACGCGCCTTTAGGGTTAGTACCTATTCGGCATAAAAACGGGGCACCGTATAATGGAGCGGTAAGTGCATATTACCTGAGATCGGACTATGCTACAGCTACATTTGTGGGAGACCCGGTTGTGGTAACAGGAACAGCGAACCTTTTAGAATTTCTCGGTAACGCACCTGGAACATTACCAACGATCAATAAGGCTACTGCCGCTGGCGGTGCCTATACCTCGGGAGTTATTGTAGGTTTCAGTCCACTTGCGACTGATCTTACAAAGACCTACAATGCGGCGAGCACTGAAAGAATTGCTTATGTTGCTGACGATCCTGATCTTGTATTTGAGGTTCAGGAAGATAGCGCAGGGACGGTTCTTGACGCTACTGATGTAGGGTTGAATGCGGATTATGTTTTTACACACGCTGGTTCGACAACTACAGGTAAGAGTGGAGTGGAACTTGACAGAAGTACTATCAATACCACTAATACTTTGCAACTGAAAGTACTACGACTTGTTAATAGAGTCGATAATGCTCTTGGTGACAGTGCGAAGTGGGAAGTTATGATTAATCTACATACACAAAGGTACCTTACTGGTATTTAAAGGAGGTTTGATATGGCAGTTATAACAACCAGTAATCACCCGAAAGCATTATGGCCTGGAATTAAGGCATGGTGGGGGCGTACCTACGGTGAGCACGATGAGGAGTTTAAAGACCTCTATGATATCGAGACCTCCAGTAGAGCATATGAAGAAGATGTGCAGTTAACTGGATTTGGACTTGCACCACGCAAGGAACAAGGTAGCGCGACTACTTACGACGACGAGACTCAGGGGTATGTATCTCGGTATACGCACGTAGCGTATGCTTTAGGCTACATTTGTACTTTTGAGGAGCGTGAAGACGGTCTCTATGAGATGGTGAGTAGACGTAGAGCGCAGTCAAATGCATTCTCTATGCGTCAGACTAAAGAGATTGTGGCTGCAAATGTCTATAACAGGGCGTTTGATAGTGACTATGTATTCGGTGATGGGCTTGAGTTATGTTCCACACTGCACACCTCTACAGCCGGCACGTGGAGTAATGAACTTGCCTCGCCTGCTGATTTGTCAGAGGCGTCTATCGAAGATATGTTGATTCAGATTATGACAGCGGAAAATGATAAAGGGCATAAGATTTCTTTGATGCCTAAGAGTCTCCATATCCACCCTAACGAGTGGTATCGTGCTAACAGGATTTTAAAATCCTCACTTCAGAACGACACTGCGAACAATGCTACTAATGTTTTGAAACTTGTGAATGCACTTCCTGAAGGTATTAAGATGAACCATTATTTTACTGACACAGACGCGTGGTTCGTTAGAACTAATGCACCTCGTGGTATGATAATGTATGACAGAAACAATATTCCTTTAACACAGGATAATGATTTCGATACTGATAATGCGAAAGCCAAATCTTACATGAGATTCTCTGTAGGTAATACAGATCCTCGTGGTATTTTTGGATCGGCCGGAGCTTAGTATCCTCAATTAAACCAGTGGTTCGGTGACGAGCTTAACCACTGGTTCAAGTGTAAGCGGGGGTTTAATTCCTCCGGGCAGTTATTTGAGATAATAATAATTGTCACTGAATAAGGAGTATAAGAATGACTTTAACAAATTTTCCAAACGGTGTGTCAAGTTTTGGTATACCGATTATGGGCGGTGGATTCCCGATGGGGATAACAGAAAGTTTTTTCGTTGATTATGGTAATGGTAGCGATGGAGTAAGCACAAAAGCAAACTCAGCTCAAAGACCATTCAAGACTATTGATAAAGCTTTGGATGTAGTTACCACCAATAAAAATGAAGGCATAGCATTAATGGGTAGTTCTGGGCATACTTTGACAGAAATGCTTAGTATAACAAAAAATAGAGTCCATATGTTCGGTTATGACCCAGGCGGTAGAAGTTATGGACAAAACGCAAGGGTTTCTCTTGGTGTAACAGGCGTGGCTACAGATATAGCCACTGTTCAGAACACAGGGGTTAGAAATTCTTTTAGGAATATTAAATTTTCAAATGGTGGCACTGAAGCAGAATCTTTGTTTTGCTTTGCAGAAGGTGGCGAGTATACAGTTTTAGATTCTTGTGAGCTATATAAATCCAGCTTGCTTGATTCTTCTTTGGCTGCTGAATTGCTAATGAATGGGGATAGTGCCCAAATTAGTAATTGTACTATAGGTTCTAATGTAGGCGTTATAGCCGGTGCTATCATAAGACCCTGTGTGATGCTTACGAGAGAAACAATTACAGGGAAAGTTGCAAGAGACGTAACTTTTGCAAATTGTAATTTCTGGAGAAATTGTGGCGACACAGCAAACGCCTTTGTATGGTCTACTCTTGCAACGGACGTAGAGAGGTTCATGGAGTTCAGAGATTGTGGATTTAATGTCACAAAAAACTCTACTGCTGATCCAGCCGTAGCTATTGGTGGCGCGGCTGCATTTACAAAGGGCGAAATTCATGTGACTGGCTCTTCTTACGCACATAATTGTTCTGCTGTTGGTACATTAGTTGGTGTATTTAGTTCGATACCTACATACGCGGCTAAGGGCGGTTACGCTATTCAAGCTACTTAGGGGGTGGTATGAGCAGAGACAGTTTTGTATCAGAATACATGGAAGACGGCGAGAGTGTAATGGACGTCAGCGGGGCTAATGTTACGCAGATAAGATTTAAGCACGATAGCCGTGAGATATTCATTATCACTGAGCCTGTACCCGAATTGACACCAGACCCAGGGCCAGTGACGGAACCAGAGCCTGTAGGGGCACTGGAGGATTTGCATTGGACTGAGATGAAGAGACTTGTGATTGATAAAGGTGGTCGATGGAATAGCAAAAAGGATGGTATAGCTTACTTACGGTCACTATAATAAACTTTTGAAAGCGCCGTCTTCGGGCGGCGTTCAATTGAACGCTTTTGAAGGAGATTAGGATGAGTACACCGAAAAGATATTCAAACGGAGTAACAAATGCACCGGCGGGAGATACTCTCGCCTCTTTTATAGCTATGGACCCTACTAAGGTCGTTGTGTTTTTTGACGATTTTGCGCCCTTTACAGGCACAGAGTGGGTTCAAACAGCGGTATCTATTGGTTCGGGTACTTCGGCTGCCGCACAGTCCGACACATACATTGGTGGCGCTGTTGTAATAACTAATGCCGGTAACGAGGATGATGGCTTATTCCTACAGCGCTCGCATGACGGGGGTACTAATGACCTTGAGATCTGGAGAATTCAGACTACTAAGAAAGCCTGGTTTAAAGCTAAATTTCAGGGTAACGATGTAGACCAGACGGACTTTATGGTTGGAATTCATATAGCCGACACTACCCCGATAGCCGGGGCGCCAACCGACGGAATGTGGTTTCAGTCTGATGACGAGGACGGTAACCTCGATATCCATTGCGTTAAAAACAGTGTGGATACCACTGCTGCCGCTATAGCAACCATGACAGATGCAACCGATGTTGAGGTGGGTTTCTATTGGGATGGCGTTGATACTATTCATTATTTCGTTGATGACGAGGAGAAAGGCACTCTGTCTGCGGGTACGATACCAAATGACGAGTATATGGCTATATCCTTCGGTTGCCAGAATGGTGAGGCAACTGCTAATACAATGACTGTTGATTATATTTTCGCAGCAATGGAAAGATAGGGGGTCGATATGAGTACCACACTATCAGAACAATGGTTATACCCGCCCAATTGGGACGGGAACCCCCCGGATCACGGCGGGTGGCGTACAGTAACTAAACGGTTTACAGCTATTATAGACGATGCTACCGGCGTGGAGGAAACTTCCGTTCATAAGGTAGATATCTCTGATTTGAGGACTACTACCGGAGCGGCTGTAACACGAACCTCGGTTATGGACATAAAATTCTCGCAGTCGGGTTACGGGGCTATTACGCTTGAGTGGGACAGAGCGCCGGAAAGTACTATATATATTATAGGCGACCACCAAGGAGAGATAGAATTTGCAGGTGGGCTACCTGATCCGAGTGAAGACGGGGACAGGACGGGCGATATACTGCTTACTACTCAAGGTGCTGCGAACGGGAACGCATATGATATAACTATCACATTGAAACTTAAGGGGTAGTTATGCCTTATATACCGGGACAGTTTTGGAGGATATGCGACCGATGTGGTATGAGATACCGCAAAGGTGATACACTCAGGACATGGGACAACCTGTGGGTGTGCGAGGAGTGTTTCGAGACAAGGCAACCTCAAGATTTTGTTAAAGGGAAAGCGGATCGGCAAGCAGTTAGAGACCCAAGACCCGATGTCGATCCGTATTTCTTAGCAGATAATGAAGTAACGGCGGGGGATCTATAATGGCTACTTCTGGATCATATGACTTTAATTTAGACAGAGACGCCATTATAACTCAGGCGTACAGATATATAGGTGCGGTAGATATACGTTCTACTCCCTCAACAGTGGAACTCACAGACGGGGGTATAACTCTGAACTCCATGCTGAAAGGCTGGCAAACAGAAAATATCTATTTATGGCTTAACAGAAAGGTAACACTATTCCTTGAGTACGAGGAAGAGACGTACACGCTCGGCCCTACAGGGGACAATTTCACAGCTACTTCAGATGTGGTGATGACCGCCATAAAGACTGCGGGTGAGACGGGAGACAGCTCCATAATAGTAGATAGCATTACTGGGCTTACCAGCGGTGATTATATTGGCGTAGAGTTGGACGACAGTACTACTCAATGGACAACTATCGACGGGGCACCTTCGAGTTACACCGTAACCCTTACAGATGTGCTTACGGATGATGTGGCGGTAGATAATTACGTCTCCACTTACACAACTAAAGCACAACGACCTCTTGAAATAATAGAAGCTCGGAGTATCAATTCTAATGATAATGAGATTCCATTAATACCGATATCTCGTGACGAATACATGAATTTATCTAATAAAGACAGTACGGGAGTGGTGACTCAATTCTGGTATGACCCACAGTTAACTAATGGTGTCTTGCACGTATGGCCGACAAATGCTGACCCTAAGAGTAGGATCAAAGCCACTGTAAAGACACAGATTATGGATTTTGATTCAGGGAGCGACGATGGTGAGTTCCCTCCAGAATGGACGGACACCATTGTTCTTAACCTTGCGGTACGTATAGCCCTTAAAACGGGAGTACCCATAGACAAAGAGTTAAGGAACTTAGCAACCTCTACTAAGTTTATGGCGAGTACGTACGACAATGAGAAAGAGTCTACTTTTTTCCAACCGGATATGGGGAGGTAATAAATTGGAGATTCCATTCTTAGGCGGGGCTTATGAGGGCAGATCGAAAAGTATAAATGCTCAACAGAGTGTTAACCTGTTCCCAGTCTATGACAACGACGAAGGTAAAACTCCTATAGCGATGTATGGTACTCCGGGTACAGACGACTTCAGTGATACAGGAACTACGGCTATAGTTAGGCGTATGCACGTTATGGGTGACTACCTATACGCTGTGGTAGGCGACACAGTATATGAGGTGGATTCTGATGGGAGCGCCACTGATATAGGCACTATAACCACCTCTACAGGACATGTGGGGATGGCGGACAACGGTACACAGCTACTAATATGCGACGGTACTGTGGACGGGTATGTGGCTACTATAGGTACATTGACCGCGGTGGAAGATGGTATACCTTGGACATCCGGGGAAACTGCGGCGAGTAACAATTGGACGAGTGTTTCCTATGGTAACGGGGTTTATATGTCCGTATCCAGCTCGGGTACTGGTGACAGAACTATGTCGTCTTCGGACGGTTCCGTATGGTCAATTGGGGTAAGTCCCAAAAAAATAGTAACTACTATGGCTAAAGATGCTGTGGCAACAGCGACGGAGATAGATACGTATCACCCTGACAGGTTTGCAGATGGGGAATCCATAGGTGTTGAAATGGACGACGGTATCATACATTGGACTACGGTTAGTGGCACTCCTACAGCTACTACTATAACTTTGGTGGCGGCTATAACCGGCACTGTTGCAGAAGATAATAAACTTTACACACTTATGGACAACGAATGGACGGGGGTTACTTTCGGTAACGGGACATTTGTTGCCGTATCAAGTTCCGGAACAGATTACAGGGCTATGACTTCACCGGACGGTATAACTTGCACCACGAGGGTAAGTGCGGCGGATAACGATTGGACAGCGGTAGCATACGGGAACGAGCTATTCGTAGCTGTAGCGGATTCCGGCACAGGAAACAGGGTTATGACCTCTCCTGACGGAATTACATGGACTATACGAACGAGTGCGGGGGATAACGACTGGACAGATATTACTTATGGCGGTGGTCTGTTTGTGGCGGTATCCACAACTGATCCTACTGCTTCCGGAAATCTCAAAGTTATGACCTCACCAGACGGTGTTACCTGGACTATGAGGGTGGCTCCAGAGGACAATGATTGGCAGGGGGTAACGCACGGGAACGGGCTTTTTGTAGCCGTAGCCAACACAGGAACAGGAGATAGGGTTATGACCTCTCCTGACGGAATTACATGGACTATAAGAACGAGCGCCGCTAATAATAACTGGACGAGCGTAGCTTATGGCACCGGTCTTTATACTGCGGTTGCCAGCTCCGGAACTGGGGACAGGATAATGGTCTCCGAGGATGGTATTACGTGGGAGACCAAGGCGAGTGTAGCCGATAATAGTTGGACAGATGTAGTTTTCGGCACAACCTCGTTTGTAGCAGTGTCGAACGCTGGAGTAATGGTATCACCGGACGGTTCGAATGAATTTCCGGCGGCCACAGATTGTGTATTTTTTGATGGGTATTTTATAGTATCGGTTAAAGATTCTGGAAGAATACAACTATCGGGGCTGTATGATGCGTATACATGGGATTCACTTGATTTTGCTACAGCAGAGGCGTCACCTGATGCGTTGGTAGGAGTAGGTACAACACGCCAAAATATATGGCTTTTTGGGGAGTATTCTACTGAGGTATACTATAACTCAGGGAATTTAGACTTCCCGTTCCAAAGGGTTCCGGGGGCTATTTTAGACCTTGGATGCGGGTCTTTAACGTCCGTAACGGAAATAGAGGGTGTGCTATATTGGTTGTCGAATAAGAAAACTATCGTCAGAAACTCGGGTTACTCTTTTGAAACAATATCCACACCATCTATAAATTATCAGATGTCCACGTATTCAACAGTAGAAGACGCCGTGGCGTACACATACTCATTAGAAGGACGCACCTTTTATGTGATCAGTTTCCCGACAGCCGACAAGACGTGGGTTGTGAATGTGCAAGACGGGCAGTGGCACGAGTGGAGAAGTCTGTCATGACATCCTTATACAGCACAGGTGTTAATATTAGTGGGCAATTAGGTCTTGGGGACAAGACCTCAAGAAATGAGTTCGCACGAGTTGGGGCAATAAATACATGGGAGACAGTGGCGTGTGGTGGGCAGCATACCGCGGCTGTACGAGCGGATGGGACATTATGGACAACAGGGCATAATAACTTCGGGCAATTGGGTCTCGGGGACAAGAGTGCGCGTGATGAATTTGCGCAGGTCGGGTCGGGTACCACGTGGAGTCTTGTGGGATGCTCATTCTATTCTACATTAGCCATTAAAACAGACGGGACATTATGGGCAACCGGGCTGAATGACGTAGGACAATTAGGTATCGGGGATAACACTGATAGGGATGAATTTGCGCAGGTTGGGTCAGGTAACACATGGAGTTTGATTGCTGGAGGTGTTGAACATCAAGTAGCCATCAAAACAGATGGGACATTATGGGCAACAGGGTCGAATGGTAACGGGCAATTAGGTCTTGGGGACAAGACCAACCGTAATGCGTTTACTCGGGTTGGTACGGGCACTATATGGGAAACTATTGCTGGAGGTAGTTCGCATACTGTAGCCGCTAAAACAGACGGGACATTATGGGCAACGGGGTTGAATGACTTCGGACAATTAGGTCTCGGGGATAATACTGATCGGGATGAATTTGCCAGGGTTGGGTCGGGCGCCACATGGGATGCTATTGCCGCTGGTTATCACCATTCTATAGCTACCAAAACAGACGGGACATTATGGACAACCGGATCTAATTTATCCGGAGAGTTAGGTCTCGGGGACAGTGGGTTCGGTATGGAAAGAAATACATTTACTCAAGTTGGTGCGTTAACTACGTGGGGCTCCATTACAGGAGGGTATCAGACATCATACGCGGTACGAACTGATGGCACGGCGTGGGCGACGGGGTACAATGCTAATGGCGAGTTGGGTCTTGGGGACAGTAGCGAACGAGACGAATTCACACAAACCGGGGAGTCCGCTTCGTGGAGTGCGGTTTGGAGTATGTTCGCCTTTGCTTTCTTAGACACAGTAGCGCCTCGACTCGGGCGTCATAGGGGTATAGTCGGTATCAACGGCGGTGTGTTATTTAATGAAAAAACCATAATTGGGGATTCTACAGGTAATTTGTATGCTCTTAATATGGATACGTATACTGACGCGGGGAACGCAATTACAAGAGTCCGTCGTACTCAAATTATATCAGATGGTGATATAAACCTACTACATAACCGTGTGGAGGTGGAGTTTGAAGCTGGTGTGGGTCTTGACGGTGGGGATGACCCCGAGGCTACACTCAAGTGGTCGGATGACGGCGGGGATACATTCAGTGACGGTGAAGCTACCAGTATTGGGGAATATGATGATTGGGGCGCAAGAGCCATATGGCGGTCACTTGGTAAGAGCAGGGATAGGGTATATGAATTAACAATCTCCGCGCCGGTTAAGGTGGTTATGATCGGGGCGTACAGTATACTAAAAAAGTGTAGGTTTTAATTATGACACGGCATAGGTGCTCAATAGGCGTAAATGGCGGTATCCAATTCAATGGTAAGACCATTGTGGGCGATAGAGCCAATGGTAAACTATACGCCCTTAACATGAATACCTACACTGATGGGGGAGAAACAACCACCAGAGTAAGGAGAACGCAGATAATAAGTAATGAGAAATCTAACGTATTGCATAACAGGATAGAAATTAAATTTGAGGCTGGAGTAGGACTCCTGGGTGGAGACGACCCAGAAGCTACACTTAAGTGGTCAGATGATGGGGGTAACACATTCAGCACAGGAGAAGCAGTTAGTATAGGGGAATATGGTGAACGTGGCGTAAGAGCTATATGGCGGTCACTTGGGAAAAGTAGAAATAGAATATATGAATTAACAATCTCCGCGCCGGTGAAGGTTATTATTATCGGAGCGTACAGTATATTGAAGAAATGTAGGTTTTAATTATGGCGATGATTCCAAAAGAAATGGTGGCAGGGGTTGGGTTAACAGATGTAGCGGCCACGTACTATACAGTCCCCTCTAACAAACGGGCGGTGGTACAGAAGGCTACATTTGTAAATGACCACACATTAGTAGTAACTGTAACTATTAATCTGGTTCCATCCGGGTTGGCAGCAGGGTACACGAACAGGCTTATTAAAGCTAAGGCGTTGGCTCCGGGGGAGACATGGGTTTGTGACAGTATAGAAAACCACGAATTAGAAGCAGGGGGGTTTATATCAATGGTAGCATCTACTACTTATAAGATTGGTTGTAGAATTTCAGGGTATGAGGTGACATAATGGCTACAGAATTAGAAAAAGAATTAGCTCAACTCAAGAGTCGGTATATGATAGGGCGTGGTTGGCCCCCAGGAGTCTATAGGCAGTATCAGGCTAAATTAGGGCAATTGCGGAAGGCGCGTTCAGATGCCAAGCAGATGAGGAGTGCGGCTGTCGCTAAGGCTAAGGGTGCGGCTCGGAAGTACGAGGGTGACGTTAAGTCGGCAGCGGCAGCTAAGCGTAAAGGCTCCGACCTTAATCTCGCTATGTACCAGAAATATTTGGCACAGGCTCAGAAGAGTACTGCCGCGGCTACCACGCAAGCGAGAAATGACGTTAATCCGTGGCGCCAGGCTGGTCTTACTGCTCTCGGTCAGCTACAGGCTAAAATTGCCAAAGGTCCGGGTGACTTTAAAAAAGGTCCTGGGTATGACTTCAGGATGAAGGAGGGTCAGAAAGCTGTTGCACGATCAGCAGCCGCAAAGGGCGGTGTGTTGAGCGGGGCGGCAATTAAAGGAGCTACTCGATACGCGCAGGACTATGCGTCCAACGAGTACGACAAATTTCTAAGCAGGTATTATGACTCTCTTAACCCATTGAAGGATTTGTCCTCACAAGGGCTTGATGCCTCGCATAAAATGGCGGGTTACTCCATGCAAGGAGCAAGGGACTCAGCAGGACACAGTCTCGCTTTTGGGCAGCAGGTAGGTGAAGAGAGAACTCGTGGGTATGACGCCACATACCAGGGAGCTATGAAGATAGCGAGCAATTGGAATGACGCGAGAAAAGCCGCCGCTAAACGAGATTATGGGTACGCGGCATGGAAATCGGGAGGTGAGTTCTAATGGCAATAGTAGACTATACGCAAGCTATGACAGCAGGGTTAGGTGCGAGATTAGCATATAATAAGGCGAACCGGAGCGGCGGTGGAAGAATAATGGCGCCGAGGGGCGAGGATCTCAATCAGAGGCATCACCGACAAGCTATGGAGAAGTCGGCATTAGCACAATCTGAAGCTAATGTGGATATGACAACCAGTACCACAAGTGGTAATAAGGATAAGACTAAAGCTAATATATCTAAAATGCAAGCTGACACTGCGAGGAGGGACTCTCCTGAAGCTAAGGCTATGAACGCGGCCTTACTTGAGAATAAGAAACGGAGTAATATGAAATTAGCTTTAGAGAATTTCGGGAAATTTATACCTGATATGACTCAAGATAGTGCGGGTGACGCTGCTGATTGGGTGGCGGACTCTGGTGTGCCGAGGAGTATGTTTCCCTCTAATGAGCAGTTTGCTGGTATGTCCGATT
>Ga0222637_1000594_pt1 | contig 14995 bp, 30 predicted proteins | sample AntAcemetagen143_FD_181149 | JGI IMG/M metagenome (GOLD analysis project Ga0222637, IMG submission 181149) | Saline water microbial communities from Ace Lake, Antarctica - #143 | ecosystem: Environmental > Aquatic > Non-marine Saline and Alkaline > Saline | place: Antarctica: Ace Lake...
ACCCAGGCATCAGGAATTTTTGAAGGATTAAAACAAGTCTCAACAATAGAAAACTTTGAATATCTCGGAATACTACGAGCCATATCAAGCCCGCCAATCGCCATGCTGATGTCTTCTTTTCCTTCAAAATCTTTTAACATCAAAAACTTGTCGTTGTCTTTTTGAGTCATCGAAACAACATCTTTAATTAAGTTTTTACTTCGCTCCCCAAACTGTCTCGGTTCATCCAATAAATACGCTTTGTTTATTCTGTTTGTTTGTATTAATTCGTTTGCTAAATTCATGTCTGGAAATTCAGTTACATAAGTAAAATCAGTTGGCTTAAATGGAAATCCCCACTGGTGAGTATAAACCGCTAATTGTACTTGTTCTTTGTGTGGAAGTAAATGCTTCATAAACTCGCGAGCAACAGTACCATGTCCGCTTCCGCCTGTATCAATCCACAACCAAAGTTTTAATGTCATTTACTTTGCCTCACTCTCAATTTTTTCTTCTTTTAATAAAATTGGAGCATTCAAAGGGCAATTCTTATAGCGCCCTGTTAATTCAACAAGTCCGTTTTCGTGAATCCAAGCCAAGTCCTGAACGTTTCGACCATTAGCATTCCATTGCCATCCAACAAGCCAAACAACTTCATTCACACTTGGATCAAAAAAGTTTCCAACTGTTCTCCTGCGAACAATTAGCCTGCGCCCTGGTTCAAGGTGAAGCCTAAAAATTAGTTTGTCTCCCTTGAGCAATTCAAAAAATTCAAGGTTATCTCTGTCTATGTCTTCGTACTTGTTCTCTTTTCCTTCCTCGTTAATTTGAGGAAGAATACTACCGTCTTTATAGACGGCCTTCCAATAAACGCCTTGCATTGTATTGCACCTCCTTGGCGAACTATTCTGTTTCTTCGTACATTGGTTTCTTGTTTTCCACTAAACCTTCAAGGTAAGCTTCTCTTGTTAAGTCGCCTTCTTTAAGATTTGTTTTCAGAATCCAACCGAGTGATTTCTTGAACTTTACTTTCTTTTGAACTCTTACTCCGTTGGGTTGTGTGAAAAACTTGGTTTCGATCCTGAAGTCAGACTCCATGATTCCGACAGCGTCTTCTCTGCTGTAAATCGGTTCGCCTGTTCTTGCGTCGATTGACCAGGATTCTTTTTCTTCGTCTGTCATTTTTGAGTCCTCCTTCATATTTCATCGTACTGGAATGTGAAAGTTTCGTTTGCCAAGTCTCCTGGACTTGCTGTGCTTTCAACAACCATTTGTAGTACGAGATAGTTTGTTGTTTCGCTTGTTGCATCAATTTGGCTTGAAGCCTCTGAAATCGATGGTCCTGCCAATGGGCTTCCACTTGTAAAAGTGAACGCGTCAGTTACTGCAGTGATGTCTGTGTGGTTTGTCATTACTTCGTTTGCGTCTGAAACATCGTAGCCTGTGTCTGCTCCTGAATTCTTTACTGGGAATTCGTCTCCAGCGTTTACTGTGATTCCTGTTCCGAAGCCTCCGCCGTCTGTGTAGAATTTAATATTATCTACTTTTGTATCCGGAGCTGTAGTGCACTTCAGATAAAGTTGTTTCCATCTGCTGTACTCTGAACCTGCTGCTGGAATAGGCATTGGGTTCACTTCGTCTATTGTTGCGTCGTCGCCTTGTTTAAACCTTAATGTTGGTGGTCCAAGTGCGTCGATATTTTGTTCGGTTCCTGGAGCGTTGTCTGAGCCCCCGAAATCGAAGAATACACTAAATACTGCTGCCATAATTTCACCTCCGAGTAAATTTCTATGGCAAATCTTTCACTACATTCATGTCGAATCTGTCTGTAGTTACTACTTTTCCTCCTGAGTAAGTTAATTCTAACTCAGCATGATATATTCCGACTGTGTCTGTATCTGTTTGTTGAACTGTGTAAGTGCAAATTCCCGCAGAGTAAGGCAAACTTTTAACGCACGCGCCTTCAAATTTAAGCGCTGCTGCTCCTATGCCTGCTGCTTTTATTTTGATTGATGAAACATTAGTCAAATCCGCTGCTACTCCCGCCCATGTTTGCAGAGTAAAAGTTATGTTGTAGAGTGTGTCATTGCGGACAAATTCGTACTCCATTTACTTCCCTCCAAAATATGCAACGTAAGTGCATCTGCAGTTTGGTTCATCTAATTCAGAAGGCACGTCATCCAAACCAAAAATAAATCCTTCGAGAGCTGCGTGGCTTGGTCTTACTTGATCGTCGCCTGCAGTAATAATTTTGATTTCCTTTACTTCGCCTGAATCCTTATAAGACTGACCAATTGCGTGAGTCATTGCCCTGTGAGATTCTGTTCTTGCAATAGTTCCAGCGTTATGTTTTGCACTATTGACTATTGCCTTTATTTTTTTCTTTAATTGAGGTAATGGTTCTCCGGATAAAACACTTTCTTGAACTGCGAACAAAGTTTTCTTTGTAACATCTTGGCCTGTATTATTTACAAAAGCGTAATTTGACTGTTTTAAGATTTTCTTTATTTGCTTTGATTTCTCGCTGGCCATAATATTCAAGTTTAAAAGCAATTCTGATTTATCCCATCCATAGGCCCAGGATTTGTCAATGTTTTTGTCAACTGTCTCTTTTATTTTTTTCTCTCTGGCTTTCTCGATTAAATCCAAGTCCTTCACCAAGTCGCCGTAGTCATCGGTTATAATTCCGTCTATCTCACTACGTTCAATTGCTTTCATTAGCTCGTTGACTGAGAAAAGCTTAACTATATCAGCCTCATAATCAAGCTCCAGCTGTTCAACCTCTCTTGGGTTCAAATTGGTTTCCCCATTGTACTCAAAATCGACTTTTTCAACTGGCTTTGAATCCTGCAAGTCCTCTGATTCTCTCTCTTCTTTAACTTGCTCCGGATCAAGCACTCCAGAATCAATCCTAATTTTGTCCGTTTCAGCTTTCATTTTATCAATTTCCGCAATCTCTTTTTCAGTCAATTCAAACAACGGATTCCACTTAATTTTAAATTCGCCTTTTGCAATTTGTCCCGTGCTCTGACCAATAACAATTAACTGTTCCATAATTGGAGTCCAATCAATTTCTTGCTTTGAAGAAATGTCCGAGTAATAATCTCTGAGGTTTGTTTCGCTTCCAGTTACTGCTCCAGCTGCTGTTCCAATTACAATCTGCGCTGGAATATCAAAGCTTGTTGCAACAGCAAAAATTGCAACATCCAAGTAATTCTTTGGATCTAATGCACTCCCTTTAGCTCCAACGAATTCAATTGTTGTATCGTCTCCGCTGGCCCAACCAGTTAAAGAGTTTACATCCTTCCATTGCTTTTTTATTTTATTGATTGTGTCTGGATTACCGCCCTTTTTCTTAATGTGAGGAAAGCCCGAAGCGTATCTATAAAATCCTTGACCAGTGCTCCAGATTACGTTGTCTAAAACTGTGAGATAATTGTAAGCTGGTTTTACATAGCCGATTCCTTTGTAGTTGTTTCCGTAAGTGTTAACTGGAATGTAAATAAATCTGCTCGCGTGCATTATTTTAGCATCGCCTTTTCCAAGCTTTATTTCTGCGCCAATAATTAATCCGAAAGTGTCCGAGTTTTCGTCTTCGTCAATTATTAATTTATTTATATCAGACGGAGTAAGCAAACTCACGTAATCCAAGCTTTTCGGATTTTCTACTGGTTCATCTAAAGGCCTATCGTCTGAAAAACCTAAAGCCATTATGCAAAAGCCTTCTACGATCCCAACTGTGTAAGTTGCTTTAACGTTCTTTTTCATTCCTAAGTGTTTTTTTCCATCGTCAAAATGCCAAGTACTCTTTGAAGAAAACAAAGAACTCACGTCATCAATTAATTGCGGATTATCTGATTCTACTTTAAACCATTTATCAAAAGTGTCGCTTGAAAGCTTGTTCACTAACTTGCGAGTGATTCCGTTTCTTTCAAAGGCTTTCTTCAGCATTGAATTAGAAATGTTTGATTTCCAAAGATCAGTTTTGTTAATTGGCTCTTCCGATTTATCCCTATTCTGTGGAATAATAAGGCCGTCAATTAATTGCTTGCCTCTGCCTAAAGTGTCTCCTAAAATTGACATAGTGTTTTCCCTCGCGAAAGGAATGTCCCTACATCTGTTGAAGTCCTTAATATATTTTTGCTTTTATCTCGGTCTTTTTAGCAATTTATTGCCTAATTAGTAAATTGGTTCATCCCAAGAATCAACTTTTTGTCCGGCACACCACAAACCCATCGCTATGCTCCAGAAAGAATCGCCGTGTCCCTCCGGAGTTTCAAGAGCTTGCAAGTCGTTGTCTACTACTAAAATCTGATCAAGCATTCTGCGATGGTTCAATAATTCTGTTTCATTGTTTTCAACCATTTTCTCAAAGTTTGTCGCCATGTCATGCTTATTCGTTGTCTTAAAAATCATTGGATGTAAAACAGGGCTTAGTTCTCCTCGTTCCACAAAGCTTTCCATTTCTCCGCGTGTTGCATCATAAATTCCTTTATCGACTCTGAACAATCGAACCAGTTCGTTAACGAAAAGTCTTTGATCATTGTAACCCATTCCATCAAGGAACTTTTCGTAAACTTGAACCCAATGACCAGGAGGCCATTCTTCAAAGATAGCAATGTGAGAAGGATGAACTTTTTTTCCAACGTCCCATCCAAGCACTACGTAATTATTCGAGAGAACTTCTTTTTTGGGTTCAAGCTCCGGATTAACTGCGCCCATTAATTTGTCCCTGGTAAACCAAGCTTGTTCGGTCCAGACTGGAGTGCACATAAATTCTTGATTGAAAACTCTGTCTCCTATTTTATATTTTCTTGCCATCAATCTTTCCCAGGGCCAACTCTCAGGCCATAATACTTTATGCTGTACCCAATCTTGAACTGCTGGCTGAACTCTGGTAGCCATTCCTTTTTTTACTCGTTCATTAAAAAAGAAATCGAAAGTTGTTTGAGGAGTTCCAACGACGTGCATTTCTCCGTCTGCTGTAGGCATGCTTAAAATTTCTGTTATAAAAATTCGATTAATTTTGTTAATGATTGTTGGATTCAGTTTGTTGTCTGGATCTTGAAATGGATCGTCGACATAAATTCTCGGACAGTGAACTCCTCTTTTGAATCCAAGCAAACCATTAGGAGTGAGTGTTGTAACTTCATTTCTTTTATCAGTCCAAGCGTACTTTAAAATTCCCTCAGCTGTTGGCTTCAAGTCAATGCAATTTTCATAAAATGGATTTTTTCTAATTAACTGTTTTATTTTCCCCCCATGATAACTTGCCATTGTTGAATTATAAGAAAAATACTGGCATTCAAGACCTGGATTATAAAGCAAGTCATACATGAAATGCGCATAAATTCCTGTACTTTTAAAATGCTCTCTGGCTGAAACGCTCATTGTATTATTGTTTTCTCCTAAAAATTTTGCAGTGTCTTCAACATGCCGTCCTCGAATGAACGTGTTGATTTTTTCTCCATGTTTAAAATTGTAAAAGGATTGAGAGAAAATATTATCCACAAAATAAGGCATGTCTTTGTATCCTTTTTCAAAATATTTTCCCATCTCTTCTATTTTCAATTTATCCCCACGTTTCAATTTTTTCCAATTCCTTCATTGCTTTGTTTCTGTCGCCTAAGAATTCAATAGTGTCTTTTCCAAAGTTGATCCTGGACTTAAACCCAAGCGTTGTGATTCTCCTGTGTGCTTCTTTGATTATGTGCTTGCCTCTAATTTTTCCCACGTGCTGACTATTGTGAACCTTTACTGTTCCCTGTTGGATAACGCACTCAACGTAATCCTTCCAAACTTTAGCCCACTTCTTAATCTTGGGCGCGGTCAAAACAGGCAAAGGAGATTTTGAGGATTGATTCAACCGCGCCCTCGCTTCTTTTTTTTCCCTGAGTATTAGTTCTTTGAATTCTTTTTCGTTTTCTGTTTCGTTAAATATTTCAAGCTTAACAGCATCAGGTTTTTTCTCCAGTAAAAACAGTTTTTGTAATCCCTGCATTATTTTCTTTGTTCGAGTAGTTGGAATGAATGCTTTGCCGTTCCAAGAGAACGCTTGCTTGCAGTTCGCACAGGCAATTCTTCCGGAGTGGCCCTTGTCTACGTTAAAGTTTTTTGAACCACAGCTGCATTCTTGTTTTTTCATTGTTCGTTCTCCTGTTTTTTTGGCGTGTAATAATCAAAGTAGTCTTCTTTGTCATTGTGCTCACAATTAAGACATTTTTCACTGCATTTACTTGAACAACATCTTGCTAAACTGCACTCTATTTCAATCATTTCTTTCCCTCCTGCTCTTTTTCTTCTCTTGCTTTTTTAATAATGTCAATCATTCCCTGGACTGATAAATTCCCTGAAACTTCAAGCTTCTGAGGCAATACGTCAACGTAACCCAAGTCTTTGTATTGCTTAAACTTTGAATCTGCCTGGTGCTGCAACAACTGCAGTGCTGAAACCTTTGCTGAATCAGTCTTAGCAGAATTCGCAAGCTTTCTGGCTTGGTGAGCTATTGATCGCATGTCTGCCTGTAAATCTGCAAGCCTTTCCTCTGGAGTCGACTTTCTGAACAGTTCTAGGTTTCGCCTGCGGATTTTCTTTCTGTCTCGTTCAATCTGCCGAGTCGACATATTCAACTGCTCTGCAATCTGCCTGGCTGAATAACCATTTAACAGCGCGAACTCGACTTTCTCCAAGCGTTTATCTACTTCGTCTTTGCTTAACTGTGGCATTAACAGCCCCTCCTTTCACGTCAGATTGTTGTTTTTTTGCTTTTAAGCCAGTGACTTTTTCCCATCGTTCAATTATCACACTACAATAAACTGGGTCTAATTCCATCATGTAACACTTGCGGTTGAGTTTCTCGCAGGCAATAAGAGTTGAACCACTTCCACCAAATAAATCCATAACTATTTCGTTTTCGTTTGAATAATCATTTAAAATAGCAATAATTAATCCCCCTGGTTTTTGTGTTGGGTGAACTCTTTCTTTTAATTCAAGTTCTCTTTCACCTGCTCTTAATAATCCACTCCACAAATAACGATAAATTGGAACACTCTTTTTTGGAATGTTTGTCCAGATTAATTCAGCATCAGAAAAATTATTGTGGTCTGCTCCTATACCTGCTTTTTTATCCCATACAATCCAATGAGAATTATCTGGAAGTTTACTTGCAAAATTGTTTGCACCAAAAATTAAAATAGTAGGCGCTAAATTAAGCAAGAAAACAGGATCGAATGGTTTGTCATCACCTTTCATTACTGAATAAGATTTTGCCTTTACCAATCTATTTGTTCCAACAAAACCAGTTTTAGAGGAAATGCCGACATTTCCTCTATTAACAATATTTATTCCGTAAGGTGGGTCTGTAAACACCATATCAGCTTGAGCCCCATGCATTAATTTTTCCACGTCCTCTGGCTTTGTTGAATCCCCACAAACAAGCCGGTGGTTTCCTAATTGCCAAACTTCGCCTGATTCAATTTTGTAAGCAGGATTAGCCCTTGCTGAATCTACGTCTAAAGAGTCTTCGTTCAATCCCCCTTTTTCAATGCGAGCCATAAATTGAACGAGTTTCTTGTCTGATTCTCCGAGTAGTTTTTGTAGTTCTCCGAATTGGTTCTGTTCAAAGATTACCTTGTACTCAGAATCGTCCAAAACTGAATCGTGTGAGCCCTTCAATTTGTTAAGGACTTGCCTAAGAATTCTGCGGTCTACGTCAGTAATAGGCAATTTAACGACTGGTCCCTTGCTGATTCCGTGCTCTGTTAAGACTTCCCAACGAGTTTGACCATCTGCTATAACCAATTCACTGTTTGTAATAATCGGCACGATCACTCCGAATTTCTTCATGCCCTCCCACAAAGCTTCTCGTTGGGTTTTGGTCATTACATTAGGATTATTTTTATCCACTGACAAAAGCGATAAATCAATTATTTCAACTGTTGGAATTACTATTTTGTTTTCGTCCAAATAAACTCCTCCCTTTTCTTATTTCTTTTTTTCTATGCAAGCTTGAATGTTTTCCAGTTTTCATTAAAATTAAATTTTCTAACCTATTATCTGATTTAATCCCATTGATGTGATGAACAATTTCGCCTTCTTGTAAATATCTGCCTATTTTGTTTTCCATTATTAAAACGTGTTCTCTTACATATTTTCCTCGGTCTAAGGCTTTAGGATGTCCTTCTTGCCTAATTAAGACGTAGCCATTCCCATCAATTATTTTACCGCCTTTCCAGTTGTTGTTTTTATCCGCTAATTGATTTCTTTTTTCCCCCTTGAAAGACTTATTTTTTCTTCCGTGTCCTTGTTTGAAAAATAATTCTCCGTTTTTGTTTGAAAAATTAATCCAGCTTCCGCAACCACAACCGCATTGCTTCCTTTTGTTTGGTTTTGTAACCATGATAAACCCAAATAATAACACACTTGAACTATATAAGCCTTTCCACAAGCTCCTGCTTTGGAATTTTAATTTCTCCAGGCATGTATTGGCCTTCTTGGTAATTCAAGGATTTCTCGGTACAATTGAATTTCAATTTGTTGATTTGAAATAATCTGCGTTTTGTTATGTATTAAGTACCCATCCTGTGCAATTGCTTTCTTTACGTGGTCTCTCTCTGATTCTAATTCCTGAATTCTTTTTAATCGAGAATCCGCAAGGCCCTCAATTGATACATTTAAGCATTCAAGCGCATCATTCAATTGTTTAAGCTCTTTAAGTTTTTTCATTACTCCGCTAATTGTTGGCTTCAATTCAATCCCTCCTGCGTTTTCTTAAATTCCTCCGGGCAAACCCAGCCCAACTCTTCGCGGTTTCCGTCTGCATCCGATGAAATAACCTCTTGGCGCATTGGCTTTCCACACTTCTCGCAGCGCTCAGCAAACTCATCCCCGTCAGGTAACTCATCCCATTCCTTTTCTTCCAAAACCATTTCAATCACGCTCCAAGATTTTCTTAACTTTCTCTGGGTTGTCTTTAACCCACCACAAAAAATCTTGTTCAGATTCTATTATCCAAAAAGGAGATTTTTCGATTTTTTCCAGTTCTTCAACGCTGTAACGTGGCTCGCCTTCAAGGACCCAAGTTAATGCTTCTGTTGCCCCGATTATGCTTGTATCTTCACGTACATTATGGTGTTCAAGATTACATTTATTTGACCTTGGAGCGCCACAAGTCAAACAAAGGTCGTAGTTTTGTTCATCTGATTTGTTTTCTTCAAAATCTATTTTTTTTAATCTGTCATTAATTTCTTTCTCGCTTCTCATTCAATCGCCTCCTTGGAAATAGTTTTCTCAGTCATTCAATCACCTTGAAAATTAAATATCCAAAAATAGTTCCAACTATAAATGCCCAAAATACAGTCCACCCAATCCAGAATCTGAGTTTATCTGTAATTTCTTCAGTCATTCAACCACCTCAAATTCGCTCCGATAATTGCTTATCCCAAAGCACTTTAATTAATTTTTTTGCACTTTCTTCTGTTATCTTTTCAATCTCCTTGCCTTCTTTAAAAATTTTCTTCCATTCATCTTTTTCAATCAATGCAGTGAATTTGACTTCGGTCCACATATAAGGCGCTTTGCTTTTAATTTCTTCAAGTATTATTTTCATTTAACCACCAAAAATTCAATTTTTGAAATATTTGTTTTTGTTCTTCTGATAAAATCCTGTTCTTTCTTTGTAATCCTTACATTTATTGACTCGCTTTTTTCCATTCGATCACACTCCTTTTTTGTAAATCTCTGCGACTCACTAAATCACTGTGAAAACCAAGTCTAACTAATTCTAATAAATTTAATTCATCAATGTTCTTTTCTGGAAATATTTTGTGTAAATGCCACTTGCGAGGACATTGATTCCATGGTTTATCGTTTTTGAAGTAACTTTTAAACACTTCAATTTCTTCCGATAATTCTTGTTTTCTTTTTTGTTCTATAAAATAATTGGATGTTGAAATTCTTGCTTCTTTTTCGGCTTCTGTTTCAAACCAACCAAAACGAAATTCCATTCAATCACACTCCGGCGACTCCTTGATCACCATTACTGATTTATGACAACTCTGACAGAACAATTCGTGTTCTCCTGGACCTAATCGTTGAACTCGGAACACTTTTCCGCCGCACTTACATTTTACTCTCTTGCCTGGAAATCCCATTTAATCACACTCCAAAGTCAGTTCCTCCAGAACCTTTCTTAATACTGTTTCTAATCGCCTCTTCAAGAGCAACAATTCGCTTCTTGAAAAAGCCAAGTTTTTTTTTAATAAACTGATTCTCCTCTTTTAACTCCCTGATTTCAACCTTGAACAACCCAGTCTTTTTCACAATTTCATCACGAACGAAACGTTCCATAGCTTGACGACCAGGCAACCCAAACGCCCCAAGTTATTTTCCCGCAGGGGTTTGAACGCCCACTGGAAGCTTTTGCTTTGCCATCTCTGGAAACACGTCAATTATTTTCGCTCCACTAACTAACTTCTTTCCCTTTTCGATTCTTGCGGTTATTTCGTCGATTCCTTCTTGCTTGGTTTCAATTTCAATTTCCTGTCCTTTGATTTGATTCCTGAGCTGCTCTTGTTCTAATTCAAGCCCTTTCTTTTGAACCTCGTTACGTCTGATTGCAATTCTTTCCTTTTGTTGTTCTGGCCCTGTTAAGCTTCTGTTTAATCCTTCGTCTTTTGTTTCAGTCATTTTTGATTCCTCCTTTATTTTTCCACAATTTTTATTCTTAGTTCTTGTGCTCCGGTAACATATCTGATTCCTGCATAAATCAAGTTTCCGATTCCGAAAGTAAACCAGCAAGTGAATAATAAAACTAAAGCGTGTCCTAATAAGCCTCCGAAGCCTCCGTGCTTTTTCATCACTGCATTTTGGTTTCCTGTTGTTTTAACAGTCCAGCCCTCAACCATTGCGTCTTCTACTGCTGCATCTAATTCCTTTTTCGTATTAACTCTTTTTACACTTACATCCATTTCAATCCCTCCAGGATTTTTTCTTTTTTGTTTTTTAACTGTTCCTATTTGTACTGTCTCCTCTGTTCCGTAACCAAGTATGCCAGGATCAGTTCCTTCAATCATTTTGAAGCCTTCTTTTTAGAATATTCCTGTCTTCCAAGCAAATATCCAGCTGTTAAAAAACTCATTTCAAGACAGCATAAAAAAAGCCTTGTAATTGGACTTTCGCCAATAAGCCAAACGTCAGCAACCGCAAGAAACGGAACAGCAAGCCACATTAAAATAATAAATTTTGAAGAAGTTCTCACTCCAGGGCCTCCTTTAATTCCTTCACTGTCTTTCGTCTTAGTTCGTTTGCAAAATGCTTAAACGCTTGTCCGATCGTTCCCTCTGTTATTTCCATTTTCAACGGCTTGCACTTAATTGTTGTGCCCTCTTCTGTTTCCTCTACGATAAGAGTCAAATACCTTCGCCTGTTCATCAAATCCCTCCTGGACTTTTATTTACTGCCTTCAAGTGCTTTCTGCAAAGCCGAACCTTAACCCAACGCGGATTAAGCCAGCCCTTTCGTCTATGATAAGCATCCGGACTTCCGCAATAATTGTGATCCCCGGCTGCTTTGTTTCTACACTGACGGCCGTAATCATTCAAAGCCTGGCATCTGTCAATCACTCAACCACCTCAAATTCAATTGGCCACTCCAAAGGATTCCAAGCCTGAGTAATTGTCATCGGACCAATAGTTCCAGCAAGAGGATCAAAGAGAACATCTACTGTAAGCTTTTGGGTATCGTCAAGAATTTTCTTTGGAATTTTATCCCTGTAACATTCTAAGAATTCCCTGAAAAAAACAGCTCTCGGATACTTCAAGCCTTCGCCAACTTCTGCCACAGCATCAGCATTCGTGATATTCATAAGTCTTTCTTCTGGCTTGATTGAAAGAATTTTAATTTTCAGCGGAATTACTTTTAAAAGTTTTTTTGTAAAAAAATAACCACACGTTTCCCCAAGTAAATCAGAAGAATTAATTTCCTTCGCATCTCTTACTAATTGAGCCACTCTTACAGTTCTTGTTATAAAAAAATCAGCTTGTTCAATTATCCCATTATCAAGCACTATTTCCCCTTTTGTTACAAACTCTCCACGATGTTCCCAAGAACGACAAATCAAATTTCTATTATCAGTTTGTCCAAAAATTTCTTTTGTTTCCGGACAATACCAAACAGGCGTCCCTTTAACTGCAACCTGTCGAACCTCGCCAACTGCAAATTTAATTTTTTGTGTTTTAAAACGCATTACCGCTTTCACTTCAATCGGATAAATCGCCTTTCCTTTTTCATCCACATAATATTCAAAAATTTCCCCTTCTTTTTTTAGCCTTCGAGACTGCGTTTTCACTCCAGCAATAATATTCGCAACGTGCTTCGGCAAAAAATTCATTATTTTTTCATCCACTTCTACGCCCCTCCATTAGAAAAAAACCAGCCACTCCAAAATAAAAAAGAGCCCAAACATAATTTTCAACAAATATAAAACACAGCCCAAATCCAAACATGACAACAGCCATTCCGAATTTTAATATTTTATCTGAATTTAATCCTTCAGTCAAACAAACCAGCCAATCCCTTTGATGGTTTCACTGGCTGTTCCAGGAGTTCTTTTACTTTCTTTGAATTTTTCAATAAATCCTTAAATGAATCGTCATTGTTTGGCCCAATTCCATTCCAAAACTTATCCAATTCAACAGTATCCGAAACGTACAAAATCGGTTCTAAGTCCGAATCTAATTCAGCAGCAAGTATTTTAGAAATAAGTTCGTCCAATTCCTCAACGCTGTAACGTGGCTCGCCTTTGAGCATGAACTCTATCCCATTAATAAAACCTGAAATAAATCGCATATAAGATTCATGTCCTTGTTTAAATGCAACAGCATCCATCGGGCCAAGCGTTCCAGTTTTACTTTGTTCGTAATTTATTTCACTTTCCAGTTTCTTTTTTGCTCCCTCTCTACAACAATCCCTGCCTTCTTTTTCACTCCTCAATTTATCAGCTCCTCTCTCCATTTCTCTTCCACTCGAATCCCAACAATTCTACACGGGTACTTTTCCTTCTTGTCCTCGATGCTTTTTTCTTTTTCTGAATCCATTACCTCAATCGCCACACGATTATCGAGAACATAAATGTCTGCTCTGCTTCCGTTCTTGAAAACTGCCTCTGTGTAAAACGTTTTCCCGTGAGCATTCAGCCAATAACAAATCTCGAAAATCTTTGCTGCGTGCTTGAGCCTGCCTGGAAAACCGCACTTGTTTTTCTTTGCGTTCTGTTTCATACGATTGTCCAGTAAGTTCTTTGATTCTTGACAAAATTGAATTAAAATTTTTTTATTCATTTCAATTCAACCGCCTTTGTCCAAACCAACATTTCGCCCCATTCATCAAAAGGCTCAGGAAAATATTCTTCTTTAGAAACAAAACCTTTCTTTGTGGCAATATATCGCATTGTATTTGACGGCGTTGGAATCCGTACCCAATTATATTTAGCTTTTAGCTCTTTGAGTAATTTTGAAAAGTTTCCTTTGCCTGGTTCTTTGCTGCGAATTTGCGAAATAATCACGCCGTCTTTTTCTTCTCCGATGAATCCATCAAATTCAGGATGAAACGTTTCTGAAAACGGAATCACTCCTTTTTCTATAAATATCGGTTTGTTCATTTTCTCCCATCCCTTAAAATTTTTCTTACTCTCTGAATGTGCTTGCACTCTCTTTGATTTCTTCCGCCCTTTTTAAAAATATCCCCCAGGCACTCGCAGCTGGCGTGGTTTGTTTTTTTATCAATTCTAACATGATATTTTTTATTTACCATAAACCAAAAAGCTTGCGGTGAATCCCCGTCTTTAACTACGTCCAGTTCAATTTCTCTGCCCTGGCTTTTTTTTCTTACTTCCCTGTAAAGTTTGCTCAGTGCCCCGATTGAACAATGCATCGCAATAGAAATTCGTTTTTGTGAAATGCGTTCTCCGGACAACAAGCAAATCGTGTAAATTCTTGAAGCAACAATAACCGTTGATCCCTTGCCTTGCTTTACTAATTCCATGTCATCACTGATTGTTGAATTAAACAAAGTAATCGCACTGTACGACAAACCCAACTGGTCTGCGAACTTTAAGAATTTTAACAGCAATGCCCTGCGAATATCTCTATCGCACAAAATTTCTATCCCGTCAATTTTCATGTTAACAACTCAAAAATTGTAACTTTTTTTCCCTCTAAATTTCTCTGCCCTTCTTTAATTCCCTCTCTTAATCTAATTTCTCTGGCTACTCTAATTTTCCTTGCTTTTTCCCTAATTTTTTTTTCATCCGATGAACCCATTAAACTCCCTCCGGCTGAATCAGACTAAATAAAAATTTCGGATTCTTCAAAGCCCTGCGATTTACTGCATACGCTTGCGATCCATTGTGAGCAAATACTCTAAGCTCGCTATTGCTTGGTACGTCCTCTTTGAGAATCCAACCATAAATTTTCAAGAAAATTGCTCCCGTACTATAGTCCAAGAATTCCATTGCTTCAAAGATGTAAGCATCGACTTTCTTTCGTTTGTACTGGTCCACGTTGATTAAAAAGTCCTTTGAAGTCTTCACGTCAAATTTTAAAGGGAGTGATAGGCCTTCTTTATTGGAAACTGCAAGCAAAGAGTCATATTCGTCAACCTCTTTGCCCTTTAAAACCACAGGAAAAGATTGCTTGAAAGCGAAGCAATGTGCGAACTCTACTTGAAAACCGAGCCTGTCAGCCCGTGCTTCGTCGCCTTGTAAAAATTTGTCCTTGTTGCCGGCGCGGTTCTTGTGAATTTCATCCGCTACTGCTCTGGATCTCTCAATTACTTTGAACGGAATTTTTACTCTTAGCATCCTTTTCCCTCCTGTAATGAAAATCCAAATAGTGCGCCACTGGGTGCAGAGTGTAAACTCTGCACTTGGGACACTTTGTATATTTTAGTCTCTTCACGGCATTAACTCCGCTTTTTTGTCGTTCAGGATTGTTATTGCTTTGCTGATTTTATCCCCTGC
>Ga0222637_1000595_pt1 | contig 14989 bp, 9 predicted proteins | sample AntAcemetagen143_FD_181149 | JGI IMG/M metagenome (GOLD analysis project Ga0222637, IMG submission 181149) | Saline water microbial communities from Ace Lake, Antarctica - #143 | ecosystem: Environmental > Aquatic > Non-marine Saline and Alkaline > Saline | place: Antarctica: Ace Lake | collected...
ACAGACAACGATACCCCTGGCATTAGTAAGTCTGGCACAGGCACAGGCTCTGTTACAGAAGGTGGTAGTGTATATACTTATACTTTAGTTTTAAATACTGAACCAACTGATGATGTGGTGGTAAGTATTTCTGCTTCATTTGCTCAAGTTGGTGTTTTACCTATAACTTTAACATTTACCAGCTTAAACTGGGATACACCTCAGACTGTAATAGCTACCGCCACAGACGATGAAGAAGCAGAAGATGATGAAAGCATAACTATTACTCATGCAGTTGTCTCAGATGATGCAGACTACAACGGAGCTGTAATTTCAGATATTACTTTAGCTTTCACAGATGACGATACTGCTGGAGGCAGTGCTTTGATAGCTTCTTTAGCACCACTCGTAACAACTAGCACAATATATACATCAAATCATACTGTAGCTGATGGCTCATCTTTAATTTCAGCTACTAAATTAACTCATACTTTTATATACCTAGAGTTTGAAAACATAGAAAACGCTACTCAAGTAGCTGCTTCAGAAACTAAAGATTTTAGTGGTAGTTCTTGGGTTAGTTACCCAACTCAAAGATACAATTTAAAAGATAAAGAAACCGACAAACTATATTTCAAATTTAGATCAAGCGAAGGTGGTACGACTCCTATTTATGTATCTCCTATTAAATTGGCTAGTACTGTTAAGACAATACAAAAACCAAGCGTTCCAACTTCAGTACAAAAACCAACCACCCCAACTACTAAACATACCTTTACTTCTTACTTATACATCGGTTCAGTCGGAGACGAAGTTAGAGAACTGCAAAAGTTATTAGAACAACTTGGGTATTATAACTATCCAAGCATTACTGGATACTTTGGTAATGTTACTAAACAATCTGTGGTAGATTTTCAAAAAGCCAAAGGCTTAACTCCGTATCCAGGTTGGGTAGGCCCGGGGACTAGAGATGCTTTAAATGATCTAGCTGGGGTAGAGTCAAAAGTAGTTCCAGTGGCAGAAGCACCTGTTGTTGAAAAACCGATTACTCAAACATTTGTTAAGCCTGTATTTGATAGATATATGTATGTAGGTTCACTTGGTATTCAGGTTAGGCAGCTTCAGCAATTATTAAAAGACTTAGGGTATTTTAACTATCCTCAAACCACTGCTTACTTTGGTTCTGTTACGAAACAAGCAGTGATGGCTTTCCAAAAAGCCAAAGGTATTACACCTGCAGTTGGCTGGGTAGGACCGAAGACGAGAGAGGTTTTGAATAGTTTATAAATATATATTAAAATAAAACTCCTAGAGAGATATCTCTCTAGGAGTTTTTAAGATTGAATTTTTATTGAGTTTTGGGTATAATACTATCAGTGTATAACTTTTGGTAAAAGTTTAATTTAGTCTATTTTAAAAAATGATTATGAAAATTAAAAAAATTATTGCTAGAGAAATACTAGATTCTCGCGGTAACCCAACTTTAGAAACCAGAGTAATTTTAGAAAATGGTTTGCAAGCCAAAGCCAAAGTTCCGTCAGGGGCTTCAACCGGTACCCACGAGGCTTTGGAATTACGAGATGGAGGAAAACGTTATGGGGGAAAGGGTGTTTTAAAGGCAGTTAAAAATGTAAATACTATTTTACAAAAAAATATAGTAGGTAAAAATGTTTTGCATCAAAGAACTATTGATAAGATAATGATTGAGTTGGACGGCACAGAAAATAAAACAAAATTAGGGGCTAATGCTATCCTGGGTATTTCTTTAGCGGTTGCTCGGGCCGGAGCTCTATATAAACAATTACCACTTTATAAATATATTAGAGGGGTTTATAAAATCAAAGATAAAAATTATAGATTGCCTGTTCCAACTATGAATATTTTAAATGGTGGTAGGCATGCTGATAATAATTTATCAGTTCAGGAATTTATGATTATACCAAAGCACCGTCTTATCAAAGAGAGGATACGAATGGGTTCTCAAATTTTTCATTCTTTATCAAATATTTTAACTCAAAAAGGTTATGCCACTTCAGTAGGAGATGAGGGAGGTTTTGCTCCTGATCTAGCTAATGATGAGCGAGCTTTACAACTTATTATCCAAGCTATAAAACAGTCTGGTTGGGAGCCTGGCAAGCATGTTTTCTTAGGCTTAGATGTGGCTGCTTCAGAATTTTATCGTCAAGGAAAATATTACTTTGCTTCTAAAAAACAAGGTTGGAGACCAGAAAAACTGATATTAACTATTGAAAATTGGGTTAAAAAATATCCACTTATTTTTGTAGAGGATGCTTTAGCTGAAGATGATTGGGATAATTGGAAAAAATTAACGAAAAAAGCTGGTAAGAAAGTAAACTTGGTAGGCGATGATTTGTTTGTTACTAATAAAAATAGATTACAAAAAGGTATTGATGAAAAAGTTGCTAATACAATTTTAATAAAATTAAATCAGATTGGAACCTTAACAGAAACAATTGAAACAATTAAATTAGCACAAAAAAATAAATATAAGATAGCAGTTTCTCACAGGAGTGGAGAGACTGATGATACATTTATTGCAGATTTGGCTGTTGCTGTTAATTCGGAATTTATTAAAACTGGTTCTTTGTCACGTTCTGAGCGAGTAGAAAAGTATAACCGTTTAATGGAGATAGAAGATGAATTAGCCGGTTTGTTATAATTAAAAATATGAGTAAAAAACAAAAAAATCCAACAGCTCTATTAATTCTTGATGGTTTTGGCCTGTCTAAACCTTCAAAATATAGAAATAGCGCCATTACTCCTCAGACTGCGCCAAATATTTTTGAATTTATTAAAAAATATCCCAGTTCTACTTTAAAAACTTATGGAGAAAATGTGGGTTTGTTTCCTGGTCAGCAAGGAAATAGTGAGGCAGGACATATGAATATAGGTGCCGGCAGAATTGTAAAACAAGATTTAGTAACTATTTCAGAAGCAATACATGATGGTACCTTTTTTAAAAATGAAGCTTTTAAACAAGCCCTGTTTCATGTAAAAAAATACAAAACAGCGGTGCATATTATGGGATTGCTTTCAGGTATTAATAGTGCCCATGCTTATCCAGAGCATATATACGCTATGCTAGAATATTTTAGGAGACAGGGTCAGGAAAAAGTTTATTTACATTTATTTACTGATGGTAGAGATTCTAATCCTAGAGGGGCAAAACAATTTTTACGTGAATTAGAGGGGCATTTGTTAAGTCATGAAAAAATAGCTACTGTTATGGGGCGCTTTTATTCAATGGATAGAAATAAGATTTGGGATAGGACCAAACAGGCCTACGAGGCTATGGTATTAGGTAAGGGTAGAGTTGCTATGAGTGCCAGAGAGGCTTTAGATTATTCTTATGAAAAAGGGGAGACAGATGAATTTATTTGGCCGACTGTTATTTTAGAAAAAAAAGGTAAGCCGGTGGCAAAAATAGAAAATGATGATGCGATATTTTTTATAAATGCCAGAAGTGATAGAGCTCGTCAAATTACCAAGGCTTTTGTTCAGTCTGATTTTGAAACTCACAATGGAGGTGCTTTTAAAAGAAAAAAAATACCCAAAAATACTCGTTTTGTGGCTATGACTGATTTTGGACCTGATTTGCCTGGTCTTTTTACTGCTTTTCCTAGTCCTGATATTGAAAATTGTTTGCCAGCTGTTATAAAAGAAAATTATAAACAGCTTTATATTTCAGAAACTGAAAAGTATGCTCACGTTACATACTTTATAAATGGCGGACATGCAGATCCTTTAAATGGAGAAAAAAGAGAATTTGTAAAGTCTCCTCCAATACGTTCTTATGCCAAAAAACCCGAAATGAATACAGAAAAATTAGTTGAAAGAATTATTAAATATATAAAAGCCGATAAATATAATTTTGTTTGTGTTAATTTTCCTAACGCTGACATGGTAGGGCACACTGGAAATTTTGAAGCTGGTAAGATGGCTGTTAAAATTGTAGATGATGCGGTCAAAAGAGTGATTGATACTATGTTAAAAAAGAATGGTCAGGTTATAATAATAGCAGATCATGGCAATGCTGATGAAATGATTAATGATAAGACAAAAGAATTTATGACTGAACATACTTTAAACCCTGTTCCTTTTATTTATATTAAAAAAGGAATTAAAAAACGTAAATTAAGAGATGGTATTTTGGCAGATGTAGCTCCTAGTTTGTTAAAAATAATGGGGATCGAAAAACCAAAAGAAATGACTGGTAAAACTTTGATTTAATATGGAAAATAAAAAATACAAACCAACAGTTTTGGTAATTTTAGATGGGTGGGGAGTGGCTCCAGTTAGCGAGGGTAACGCTATTACTCAATCAAATTTACCGAATTACGATTATTTTTTAAAAAGTTATCCAGTTGCTACTTTGCACGCATCTGGTCAAGAAGTTGGTCTGGTGCCAGGGAAAATGGGTAATTCAGAAGTGGGCCATTTGAATATTGGTACTGGTCGTATTTATTATCAGACTTTACCTCTTATAGATAAGCAAATTGAAACTGGAGAATTTTTTAAAAATAAAAATTTAATTGAAGCGGTAGAGCACGCTAAAAAAAATAACTCAAAGATTCATTTAGTAGGTCTTTTGGGTGGTGGTAATATTCATGCTAGCTCAAAACACTTAGATGCTATTTTGGATTTTTTAGCAATGAATAAAATTAAAAATAAAGTTTTAGTACATGGTTTTTTGGATGGTCGTGATGCTCCTCGTGATTCAGGTTTAAAAATAGTTAAAGAGTTAAAGAATAAAATAAAAGATGTTAAGATAGGACGGATAGCTAGTTTGTGTGGTCGTTTTTATGCGATGGATAGAGATAATAATTGGGGGCGAACTAAGGAAGCTTATGATTTAATAGTCTTAGGAAAAGCAAAAAGACAATCTGATGATGAGATTGAAGCTATAAAAGATTCTTATGGTCAAGAAAATTATGATGAAGAGTTTTTGTCAACTTTGATAACCAAAAAAGGAGAAACGGATAAGGTAGAGGATAATGATGTTGTGATATTTTTTAATTTTAGATCAGACAGAATGCGACAAATAATAAAATCTTTTGTGTTGCCTGGGTTTAATAAGTTTGATATAAAAAAATGTAAAAATTTATATGTGGCGACTATGACTGAATATGAAAAAGATTTGCCAAAGATTGCTTTGTTTACAAGCGATGTTTTGAATAATGGTTTATCCCAAGTTGTTAGTAAAAACGGTCTTAAACAGCTACACGTGGCTGAAAGTCAAAAGTATCCACATGTTACTTATTTTTTTAATGGTTTAAAAGAAGAACCTTTTGAAGGTGAGGATAGGTTGCTGGAACCATCTTCCAAAGTTGGTGATTATTCTAAATTACCACAAATGTCAGCTTTTGAAATAACTAAAAAAGTTATAAAATTAATTGATAAAGATCAGTATGATTTTATAGTTATAAATTATGCTAACGCTGATATGGTGGGTCACACTGGTGATTTGAGGGCTACGATTGAAGCGTGTGAGGTAATAGACAAATGTTTAGGTAACCTTTATGATTATGTAATGGCTAAAAATGGTGCTATGATAATAACAGCTGATCATGGTAATGCTGAATCTGTTTTGAATTTACAAACCAACGGTATTGATAAAGAACACACTCTCAATCCTGTGCCTTTTATTATTATAAATAAAGATGTAGAAGGTCAGGCTGGCCCATCTGGTGATCCCCCTGAAGGAGATTTAAGTCTTTTATCTCCGGCTGGGGTGTTAGCTGATATAGCTCCAACAATTTTGGAATTAATGGGCTTAGAACAGCCTCCAGAAATGACTGGTAAAAGTTTACTTTAAAAAAACAGGCCTTTATACGGCCTGTTTTTTGATGTTTTCTATAATTTCTTTTTCAGCTTCGTTTAATTTTAAATTAATTTCAAATTTGGCATAGTCTTTGTGTCCTTTCGGATAATATTCAGCAACTAAATTTTTAGCATCGTAATCTTTGTTAGTATTTATTACCCCATTGGTATTGCCATTATCGTTTTCGTATAATAATAAAATTATTTTTGCTTGGGGGGAATTGCTTATTAATTCTTCTATGATTTCTTTTAAATCTTCATCAGTAGCATCAGATCTTACAAAATCACCTTTGGTTAAAGTGGACCAAACCAAGCCGATGTCATCATCATTTTTTAAATGGGTTAAAGCTTTACCCCAAAGTTTTAAGGTTGCGATTGATTTTGTTCTGTATAAATGTTGGATTATATTGTCGCGATTAGCTCCTGAACCTATTAAGTCACTGGCTAAATTTAATAAATTTGGTGTAACGTTACCAGTTTTAAAACTTTGAGTTTTGCTAATAATACCAGTTAATAAATTAGTGGCATTTGTTTCATCTATATTTTCAGATGATTTTTTTTTTAATATTTTATAAAGTATTTCAGAAGAAGAAGTGCTGGTTAGATCAACGATGTTTATTTGTCCGTAGTGTTCGTTGCTGGCTTGGTTGTCAATATTGACGATGGGTAAACGATAAAATAAATCAGTGTTGTTAAAGAAAATTTCTCCCAAAGAATCCAGGTCCTGAGTATTGATGGTTATAACTAGATCGTATTTATAAGCAGTCTGGGCTGTTCTAAGATCATTTTTAGTGATTTGTCCTTGAGAAGGAGAAAGATAAATGGATAGTAGATCTTTCTTTAGATCATAACTTAAGGTTTCTAGCTTTGCCTTAGAAACATCAACCTTTATTATTAATTTTTGTAAATTACCCAAGTCTTTTTTAACATCATCTGCGTTCTCAATAAATTTTAAATTTTTGGGTTTTTTGTAATTAGGACACGCAACATCAACTTGTTTATTAAGTTTGGTTAAATAATTTTTTAAAGCCAAAGCAGAAGTGATAGAATCAATATTTTGAGTATCAGAAAAGACCACCAAAATGTGTTTGGAGTTTGTGATTATTTTTTTAAATTGTTCAATTTCATTTAACATATAAGCAATAAATAATTCTACCAATAAACGAGCTAAATGTCAACCTTGATTAGGTTTTATGTGTGGATATGTTTTTTTGCTAAAAAAAGCCTTTTTCTTGCCAAAAAGCTTAAAATATATTAAAATATATAAAAGATTAATTTTATTTATTTATGAAAGAATTATCCAAAGCCTACGAATCGCAGAAATACGAAGATAATATCTATAAACGCTGGGAAGAAAGCGGATTTTTTAATCCTGATATTTGTGTTAAAAAGGGTGTTTGTGATGAAAATGCTAAGTCTTTTAGTATTGTTTTACCCCCACCAAATGTTACTGGAACTTTACACATTGGCCATGCCATGATGCTTGCCATAGAGGATTTGATGGTCAGATATCATAGAATGAAAGGTGAAAAGACTTTGTGGCTACCAGGAACAGACCATGCTGCTATTGCCACTCAGACAAAAGTAGAAAAACTTTTAACAGCCGAGGGTGTAGATAATCCGCGTGAAACTTTGGGTAGAGAAAATTTTTTAGAAAAGGTAAGTGAATTTGCTCAAAAATCTCATGATACAATAGTTAATCAAACAAAAAAAATGGGTTCAAGTTTAGATTGGTCTCGCGAGGCTTTTACTTTGGATGATGAAAGAAATCTTGCTGTTAGGACTGTTTTTAAAAAAATGTACGATGATGAGTTGATTTATAGAGGGCACAGGGTAGTAAATTGGTGCCCGAGATGTAAATCAACTTTGGCAGATGACGAGGTAGAGCATAGAACAGAAAAAACTGCGAAACTTTATTGGATTAAATATGGGCCATTTGTTTTGGCTACTACTCGTCCTGAAACAAAATTAGGGGATACCGCTGTGGCAGTTAATCCAAATGATGAGCGTTACAAAGATATGGTGGGTAAAAAATATATGATTCCAGGTGTTTTGGGTGAATTTGAGGTTGAAGTTGTAGCTGACGATGCTGTAGATATGGATTTTGGTAGTGGAGCTGTAAAAGTTACTCCGTATCATAGTTTTACAGATTATGAGATAGCCGAACGTCATGGCGTGTCAGGTAAGCAAATAATAGACGAGAACGGCCGAATGATGGCTAATTGTGGTAAATATGAGGGTATGACTACTTTAGAAGCCAGAGAGGTGATAGTGGTTGATATGGAAAAAATGGGGTTGATAGATCGCATAGAAGATTATGAAAATAATTTGTCTGTTTGTTATCGTTGTGGTCACACTATTGAACCAATTCCTTCTAAGCAATGGTTTATAGATGTAAATAAAAAATTTAAATTTCAAGGAGAAAATTTAAAAGAAATAAAAAAAGGTGAGGAAGTTAGTTTAAAAGAATTAATGCAAAAAGTAGTTCAGAATAAACAGATAGAAATTATTCCTGAGAGATTCGAAAAAACTTATTTTAATTGGATAGATAATTTACATGATTGGTGTATTAGTCGTCAGATTTGGTATGGACATCAGATCCCTGTTTGGTATAAAGAGAAAAAAGATGGAGAGTCAGAAATTTATGTTGGTATAGATGGCCCTGAGGATGAGGGTTGGCAACAAGACCCAGATACTTTGGATACCTGGTTTTCCTCTGGTCTTTGGACTTTTTCAACTCTTGGTTATCCTGATTTAAACTCAAAAGATTTAAAAGATTTTCATCCGACAAGTGTGATGGAAACTGGATATGATATTTTATTTTTTTGGGTAGCGAGAATGATATTAATGAGTACTTATGTAATGGGCGAAATTCCATTTGAAAAAGTTTATTTACATGGGTTAGTAAGAGATGAACAAGGAAGAAAAATGAGTAAGTCATTAGATAATGTAATAGATCCGCTTGATACAATAAAAGAATATGGAGCTGATGCGACCCGTCTCTCTCTTTTAATAGGTCAAACTCCAGGGAATGATAGTAAGCTTTCAATGGAAAAAATTGCTGGTTACAGAAATTTTACTAATAAATTATGGAATATTTGTCGATTTATGTTGATAAATATTGACGAACCAAAAAAAGATATTGAAAGACCAAAAGGAAAAACTTTGGCTGATAAATGGATATTGGATGAATTAAACGTTGTATCATTTGTATATAATCAATTTATTGTACAGTATAATTTTTCATTAGCCGGAGAAGAGCTGAGAAAATTTACTTGGGATAGTTTGGCAAATAATTATTTAGAATATGCTAAAATTGAAGGTGAAAAGGAAGAAATTTTAAATTATATTTTAAACACAATTTTAAAGTTATGGCATCCGTTTATGCCGTTTGTGACAGAAACTATTTGGCAAGAAATATATGGAGAAAATGAAATGTTAATGGTGGAACATTTTGAAAAAGTTGATACTTCTGATAATTTTGTTGAAGGATCAAAAATTCAAGAAGAGTTTAAGAAACAAAATAAAGATTTTTTAGCAGTTAAGAGTATTGTTGAAAAAATAAGAAATGTTCGTGCTGAGAATGGTATTGAACCAGCTAAAAAAATAGATGTTAAAATTTCAGCTGGTGATAAGAAGGAATTATTAGAACAAAATTCAGAGATTGTAAAAAGACATTGGACAAATGTTGAAAATTTAGAAATCGGAGAAAATATTGAAAATCCAGGTGGCTGGTTTGAATTTGTTGAGGGCGGGGTAAATGTTTTCATAGATTTATCTGGTGCGATAGATATGGATAGATTAAAAAAAGAAGCAGAAAATTTAGAAAAATATATTATTGGGGTTGAAAAGAAATTGAGTAATAAACAGTTTGTAGATAACGCACCAAAAGAAGTGGTTGAAGGTGAGAAGAAAAAAATAGAAGAAGCAAAAGTAAAATTAAATAAGATTAAAGAACAAATATAAATATGAAGCACAATGCCTGGCTTTTTGATATAGATGGGGTTTTGACAGATCCAGTATTAAAAAAAGTAACTCAACCAGAGACGCTTAAAATTTTGGTTGATTTAATTAAAGATGGCGATTTGGTTGCTTTTAATACAGGTAGATCTTCTGAATTTGTATTAGATAACATAATCAATCCTTTAAAATTAGAAATGCAAATCGCGAATGTATCTTCTAATTTTTTTGCGAGCTGTGAAAAAAGTGCTGTAGTAATAATATCAGACAAAGAGGATAAGGTGGGGATTGACACAGATATAGTTGTCCCTCAAGTGGTTAAAGATAAAGTTTATGATTTAGTGGAGTCTGCTTATAAAGATAGAATGTTTTTTGATAGTACAAAAAAGACCATGGTTACCCTTGAAATGAATGATGGTTTGGTTCACAAACTATTTGTAGAAGCTCAGCCTGTTTTGGGAGAGAAAATGTTAAAAATATTGGATGACCATGACATAAAAGGTGAATTTATGTTAGATTACACAACAATTGCTATTGATATGCAACATATTAGAGTGGGTAAAAAGTTGGGAGTAGAAAAATTTGTTGATTGGGTAAAGCAAAAAGATAAAAGCATAGATAAGATCACTATGTTTGGTGACAGTCTTTCGGATTTGGAGATGATTGATGGGGCTGTTTCTATGGGGATTGATTATGAATTTGTGTTTGTTGGTGGTGAAGAAAAAATAAAAAAAAGATATGATAAAATACCTGATAAAATTTTGTACACAAAAAATATATATGAAAAAGGTGTTATAGAATATTTTAAAAATAAATAATATATAAATCATATATTCGTCATTCGTTTAAGAAATAATTAAATATGAAAATTTCAACAGATGAAAAATTGATACAAGAACTTTTGACTCGTGGAGTTGAAAATATTTACCCAAAACCAGAGTTTTTGGAAACTAGATTAAAAGAAGGTAAGCAATTAACTTTGTATACCGGTTACGATCCAACTGCACCAACACTTCATATTGGTCATGGTATTACCATGTTAAAGTTAAAACAATTTCAAGATTTGGGTCATAAAATAATAATGTTGATAGGTGATTTTACTGGTATGATCGGAGACCCAACAGACAAAACAAGCACTAGAACAAAATTAACTAGAGAAGAAGTTTTGGAAAATGCTAAACAGTATACTAAGCAAGCTAGTAATATTTTGAATTTTGAGGGAGATAATCCAGTAGAGGTTAAATATAATAGCGAATGGTCAGATAAATTAAATGGGCAAGATTTTTTTGAGCTGGCTAGTCATTTTACTGTGCCAAGATTATTAGAACGTGATATGTTTCAAGAAAGATTAAAAGCAGGGGAGACTATTCATTTGCATGAATTTTTGTATCCAGTCATGCAAGCGTATGATTCTGTTGCTATGGATGTAGATGGTGAGATAGGGGGTAATGATCAAACTTTTAACATGCTAGCCGGTAGAACTTTAATGAAAGATTTAAAAGGTAAAGAAAAGTTTGTTTTAACTGGAAAACTTTTAACAGATAATAGCGGTAAGAAAATGGGTAAAACAGAAGGGAATATGATTGCTTTTTCTGATTCTGCTGAGGATATGTTTGGAAAAGTTATGAGCTGGACTGATGAAATGATTGTGAATGGTTTTGAGCTTTGCACAACAATTCCAATGGTTGAGGTAGAAGATATAAAACAAAAATTAGAAGGAGGGGAAAATCCAAGGGATTACAAGTTAAAACTAGCTTACGAGGTTGTAAAGACTTTTTTAAACGAGGAAGGTGCGAAAGTAGGACAAGAAAATTTTGAAACAGTAATACAGAGTAAAGGTAAACCAGAAGACATGTCAGAATTAAGCCCTGCAAAAACAGATATTATAAGTGTTTTAGTTGAAGCTGGTTTTGTAAAAAGCACAACCGAAGCTCGTCAAAATATTGCTGGTGGTGGAGTTAAAATAAATGATCAAAAAGTAGAAAACATAGAAGAAGAGGTTAAATCTGGAGATATAGTGCAAAAAGGTAAGAGATTTTTTGTGAAAATAAAGTAAATTTATATTTAATATATATTCTAATATATACATAAGTTAGTCTGATAAACCCTATGGTTAAGCAAAAAATAAGTGATTTTTTAAAACAAGCTGGGGTAGAACCTCTAGGTGATGTTGTGATACCGCCGGACAAAAAAATGGGTGATTTTTCTTATGCTTGTTTTGAACATGCAAAACAAACAAAACAAAATCCAGCTGAGGTTGCCCTTCAAATTAAAAATAAAATAGAGCAAGAGAATTATAATTTGTTAGAAAAAGTAGAAACAGCCGGGCCTTATGTTAATTTTTTTGTAAATTCCAAAGAAGTGGCTAAGCTGGTATTTGAAAATATTGAAAAACAAAAAAATAATTATGGTAGTTTATCTTTAGGCAAAAATAAAAAAGTTTTGGTAGAATTTGGTTGCCCTAACACTCACAAGGCTTTTCATATTGGACATCTACGTAACATTATAACTGGCGAGTCAATTGTTCGTCTGTTTGAAAATGGTGGTTATAAAGTTAAGAGATTAAATTATCAAGGGGATGTGGGGATGCATATTGCTAAGTGTTTTTATGCTATTTTGAATTTGGATAAAAATAATGAATTTGAAAATTTAAAAAATAAAACCACCCAAGAAAAAGTTGATTATTTGGGTAAAATGTATGCTCTGGGGGCTAATAAGTATGAAGTTGATGAAGAGGCAAAAGAAGAAATAATAAAAATAAATAAAAAAATTTATTTTCAGAGTAAAGATATTAAAGAAGTATACAAAACTACCCGTCAATGGAGTTTGAATAATTTTGAGCGAATATATAATCGTATTGGAACTCATTTTGATAAATATTATTTTGAGTCAGGTGTTTTTAAAAAAGGTTTAAAATTTGTTAAAAAATATTTAAAAGAAGGAATATTTGAAAGAAGCCAGGGTGCAATTATTTTTCCTGGCTCAAAGCATTCTTTGCATGACAGGGTTTTTGTTAATCAAAAAGGTTTCCCAACCTATGAAGGTAAAGAAGTGGGTCTTGCTAGTTTACATCTAAAAAATAATCCTTTTAAAATTATACATGTTGTAGGTAAAGAGCAGTCAGAATATTTTAAAGTTATTTTTAAGGTGTTAGAACAAATTTTTCCTAAACAAAAAGGAATAGAAGAGCATGTGCCTTACGGTTGGGTAAGTTTGAAGAGCGGTAAAATGAGTTCTCGTTCTGGAGTTGTTGTTTTGGGCGAGTGGCTTTTGGATGAATTGGAAAAAGAGATAAGAAAATTAGTCCAAAATACAGAGTTAAATAATCAAGAAAAAGAAGATGTTGTTAAGAAAGTATCTTTGTCGGCTGCTAAGTATTCATTTTTGAAAGTAGGAGTTTTAAATGATGTTAAGTTTGATTTGGAAGAATCGATTAATTTAAATGGTGATAGCGGGCCGTATCTTTTATATATGATAGCTCGCATTAAGAGTATATTAAAAAAATCAGAAGTTAATTATAAAAATTATAAAATTACCAGTTTAACCGAAGAAGAAAAAAATATAATTTTAAAATTAGATAGTTTTACTGATATTACAAAAGAATCATTGGACAATAGAGACCCTTCTTTAGTGGCTCGTTATTTGTTTGAGTTAGCCAAATTGTTCAGTGTGTTTTATGAAAATTGTCCAGTGTTAAAAGCCGATGAAGATACCAAAATTTTTAGACTTAATTTGATAGAGAAAGTCAGTTCAGTCATGGAAAGAGGTTTATATTTGTTAGGCATTGAGAGTGTAGAGAAAATGTAGTATAATTTATATATGAATTTATTAAATTTTTTTAGGAAGAAGCGAGAATTACCTAATTGGTTTTTGATTTTAGGTGTAGTCTTTAGTTTTTTTGGTTTAGTGAACGCTACCTATTTATCCTATGAACATTTAAGTTATAAATTTAACAATTCTCATCACATGGAGATTTGTTTTTTTGATGATTTTGCAGTGATAGATTGTAATATGGTAACGACTAGTGAATATTCTGTTATGCTTGGAATACCCCTAGCTGTTTGGGGTGTTTTTTATTATCTATTAATATTTACTTTTTTTGTTTTGTTAGTTAAATATGGATATTTAAAAAGAATAGTTACACTTTCACTACTATTTTCTTTGTTTGGTTTTTTATTTTCTTTTTGGCTTTTATTTGTCCAACTTTATTTATTGCATGCTATGTGTAGCTTTTGTATATTTTCTCTTTTTATGTCAATTGGATTGTTTGTTATAGATATAATTTTATTTTTTACTAAAAAAGAATTTAAAAAAGATTTGTTAGGTATTTAAATATGAATAAAGATATACAAAAATTTTTTTCAAAAAAACCTGAGTTAGTAGTAGAATGGCAGGACGATTATACTGATGCCACAGGATGGTTGGTAATTAATAGCTTAAGAAATGGTGCTGCTGGGGGTGGTACTAGGATGAGGTCTGATTGTAATTTACCAGAAGTGGTAGAATTGGCTAAAACTATGGAAATTAAGTTTATTGTGTCAGGACCTAATATAGGAGGAGCCAAATCTGGTATAAAATATGATTTTAAGGATGAAAAAGACAAGATGGATGTTCTTAAAAGATGGTTTAAATATAATTTGAAACATTATAAAACTCATTATGGTACTGGGGGAGATCAAAATCTTGATTTTGGTAGACATGTTTTTCCACTACTTTCTGAATTAGGCATTAAACATCCTCAAGAAGGAATAGTAAGAGGTCTGTATAAAGATTTAAGTCTCGTTTCGCAAGATAAAATTATTAGTAATTTGGTTAAAGGGGTTAGTTTGCCAGTTAAGTTTGATAAATTTTTAGAAAGTTTAAATTTTAAATTAGCTGATATAACCACTGGTTATGGAGTTTATGAATCTTTAAATAATTTTTTTAAACTAACTGATCAGGACTTAAAAGGTAAAAGAGTTATTTTAGAGGGTTTTGGTAATGTGGGTATGCCGAGTGTTTATTTTTTATATAAGAGTGGTGCTAAGATAGTAGGTGTTTACGATAAAGATTGGAATATAATTGATGAAAATGGTATAGATATAATTGATTTTATTAAAAATAAAAATACTTTTTTTAAAGAAAAACAGGTAAAAGAAATGGAGTATCCAAATGCAGATATATTTATTCCAGCAGCGACCTCTCATACTATTGATAAGATAAAATTAGA
>Ga0222637_1000597_pt1 | contig 14958 bp, 27 predicted proteins | sample AntAcemetagen143_FD_181149 | JGI IMG/M metagenome (GOLD analysis project Ga0222637, IMG submission 181149) | Saline water microbial communities from Ace Lake, Antarctica - #143 | ecosystem: Environmental > Aquatic > Non-marine Saline and Alkaline > Saline | place: Antarctica: Ace Lake...
TAACTGTTTTAATTTGTTTCATTTTTTGGTTTTCATTTGAATTATTTAATATTCTATTTTATGTATCATATCTGGCATCCACCTTATTAATTCCTTTCTTCCACATTTCTTAGAACAAACTTCCAAATATCCATCTGGAATATCTATTCTAAATTTATTTTTAATTTTTTTATAACATACATCACAATGTTCTTCTTCAGTTCCCATTTTATTTGATAAGCGAAGTCCCTGCTATTGTATTTATAAAATCAATTATATCTTCCTTTGTTTCATCTTCATAAATCTTACATTCTTCAGTATAGAAAACCATATCTTCTTCAATATATTTTTTTATCTTTTCAATAAACTCTTTTACATCTTGAACATCTAAAACTCCACACTTGCATCCCCAAGTAGGTTCTCCTTCTTTGTAGATTTGTTTATCTAATTCAGCACCTTTGTTAAAATCATTTCCCATTTTGTAACATTTCGGAACTAGAGATATTTAACATACTCTGGTTCTTTCTTCTCCTTTGGTTCATCTTGTTTAATTAATGATCTTAGCATTTCCTTTATTTCAATGAGTTGTTTTGTTTGTGCTATCTGTAGCATTATTAAATCTTTAGTTATTTGTTCCATTTTATTCAACCATATTTATTAAAATATCATGGATAAATATTGGAATCATCAAAACTGCAACAACAATCCCTAAGTTATGTTCTGGAGAGATATATTGTAGGAATACACTCATTGAAGCAATTATCATCCAATGATAAAACATTTTGTTATGCCAATTCATTTTGATTTCGTCCTCCTTCTATTTTGCGAAGTTTTATCTCTGAATATCCAAACACCAAGCATTAATGAAACCATATAAAAAAATGTCCACAATAAATCTGTTTGGATCCTTATATAGTAACTACTAAAAACCATTGCTAAAACCAAAAATACTCTTGATTCTTTTATTGTATATATCATTTCGCCTTTGTGCCATTTTCTGCACTACCTCCAAAATATTCTCCTGATGCTTCTGTTACTTTTAGTCTATAAAATCTACAGGTTTCCAAACAATGTTTTGTTTTATACCAATCACAACCTACGATGTTGTTTCCATTTTCCATACAAAAGAATCTTATAGCAGATTCTGAAACCTTTGCTTCTATATTTTTTTTAGCCATTTTGAATATTGAATATGAACTGGATCAGAAGATCCAGCTTTTTGATGTATAATCTTTGTAGCTGTTTCCAAACAACCACCTAAGATATTTTATCACTTGTTTCATTTTCTATCGCCTCCTTATTTAATTTAATTCTTTGATCATTATTAATAAGGTTTGTTAGAACATCATTGAAAGTTTCTCCCCTCAACTTTAATCTATTAAGATTGTTCCAAACCTCATCACTTATTTGTATTGTTGTAGCCATTTTATTACTATAATACTATAGAACTATAGTATATAAACCTTTAGGTTAAGAATTTGATTGTGCCGTACAAGGGCTGAAGTGCTTAAATTTGGGTACTTCAGGGATTAGGCGATTAAGAATTTTTAAGTAAAAATAATATTTTAACCTGAAAGTGGGGTTAAACCCCCATTTCCTAAGAGATTCTCCCTTATTTCCTTTAAATAAATGCCTACAGACTTCTCTGTGATACCTGTCTGCCTAGCAATCTCTCTTTGGGTCATGGTTGGGTTGTTTCTCCTCATATTCATGGTAACCTTCATATGTATTTCTTTTTGTTTCTTTGCTATCCTCTCTGATCTATCCTCTGCAATCGTATTAGATTGTATACTCCTCTTCTTAATATCATACGCTTCCTTATCAAGAACTTTGTGCATCTGTTTAGTGAATCTAAAAGTAAATTGGGGTGCAACAATTGAATAGTTATAGAAATTCTTCTTACCAAGAATATATAGTTTCCTTTTCTTCTTCTCACCATAGAATGCTGCGAAACCTCGTCGCCGATCCTTGCCTAAGTAAACATGGAGTAAACATTTACTTCTCCAGATAGCAAAGTACCTCATGATGTCCATGAAGGATGGTGCACCAATGAATACAAATAGATTCTTACTTCTTATCTCTGTAAACCTTCGCTGTAGAACCTTATTGATCTTTCCCATAGAACCTGTTGCAGACATAGCACCAAAAGCTTCGTCGAGAACTACTGCTTCAAATGCTTCAGCTTTTAATATAGCTGCATCAAATGTTTCTGCTGTTGTACAAATCCTATCAATCAAAGTATGCCTTGTTTCTTCTTTGTTTACATAGTATGCTAGTTGAGCCATCAAGTCTGACTTCCCAGCACCTTCTGCACCATCGATAAACCATACCTGATCAAAGTCATCCTTTAATTGTTTGATTCCTAAATCTAAGTTAGGTTTAATATAACCATCTAAATATAAATCTACCTCTTTCCATTCTTCTAAGTTCTCTGGATCTCTTTGTCTTAGTAAAACCTTAACCATTTAACAATGCAAATCTTGGGTCTGATTGATCTATCATTCCCAACCCTGATTTATATTTTAATTTCCCTAATACTCTTTTTAATTCAAACAAATCTTCTTTAAACTCTTCTCTTAAGTCTGGATTAGAAATATAAACTCTGCCTTCATTGTTATAAGTATGTAACGCCTTAACCATCCTTCCTTTTAATGCTTCAATATATTTATCTATTTCTTTAATATCTGCCTCAGTTAATTTAAAATCAATTTCAGAATAAATTAATCTTAATAACTTAAAAGCATCGACGATGTTTGCTGGATCATCTTTTAATAATGCTGCTGCTAAACTATATTCAAACCTAGAAATTCTTTGGATAATATCTAATGCAGAATTAAAAGCCGTCTTAGAATCATTGCCTTCATTAAAGAACTCCTCATCACCTGGTGCCATAATTTATTCAATACATATACATTTAAATACTTTTCCTTAACCAAAAATTATATAAACTTTGATTATCTATAAAATTAATGGTAGGTGATAAGTTTTTTTTATTTTTAATTACAATTTTAATTGTTCTTTCAATTACAATTGTTTCTGCTGAACTTGAAACAGGTTATCAAGATGATGAAGCACTAACAGTTAATTTAATTAAACCAAAATCTCCAGAAGTGGCAACCTTTCTTCCAAAATCATTTGCAGTAACAACAGGAGTATTGGATGATGGTAATGTATCGTCGATAAACAAGACAGATAGAAATTATGTGAATGTTTCAGAAGCAGCAGGAATGAATCCTATGACAATTCATATTAACTTTACAGGGGTAAGTGCTTTTTCTAATATTTTAATGAGAGAATGGTATGATGGTGGATCAGGGCATGTAATTAGAATGGGAATCTTTGATTGTGATGGTGGCTATGAAGAAGAATATGCTCCAGACATAACAGACATGAGTGGGTTTGCATTTAGTTTATATAATGTTTTAGATCCACTAGAACATATTTGTGGAGGGAATGTTAGTATTCAATTAAGGCATGTTAATAATGGTATTGCATCCCATGATTTCTTTTTAGATTATATTGTTTTACAATTAGGTGCAACAACTGTTGTTGCAAATGAAGTTGATCCATTATCATTATATAAAGATGGTTCAACAATTGCAACAGGTAATTTTAATTGGGGGGGATTTAATATAAGTAATGTTGGAAATATAACAGCAACTCAAGGCTTTTTTAATGGTGTGGATATTTCTAAGGGCAGTGGTGCAGGTGGAACTTATCCTGCTGGTTCTGTTGAAGTTGCAGGTAGTTTTGTAATTCCATATACAAATACTTTTGATAATAAAGGAATTTTAGTTAGGGATAATGATGGTTCAGGATATGTTCCATTATTGGCAGCTACACAACCTGGTGATGTTTTTTATATTACTCCTGGTGGAGATCATATTTGGTATATAAATTCTTGGGGTTCTATTGATTTTATGGAATTTACATCTGCTGGAAATCTTGGTATTGGTAGAAATGCAAATCAAGGTTTTAGATTAGAAGTTCAAGGAAATAGTGGAAGAGCTATTTGGGTTGTGGGAGATAGTGTTTTTAATGGTGATTTAAATGTATCAGGAAATATATTTAGTTCTTCTCCTGTTAAGTTTTTAGATCAGATTTTATTAAGTAATAATAGAACCAAAAACATTAATTTATCAATTACTCCGAATAGTTCAGAAAGTACAACAGGAGATTTTGAGTTTGTTAATACAAATTTAACAGCACCCTTTTACTTTGGAGATGGTTCAGCTTTAACAGGAATAGATGAAGATACTTGGAGATTTAATTATACATTTTATTATTTATCATCAATTGTTAATTCTATTCTTCAAGGAAACATTACAGCAAATAATATTATAACTAATAATAATATCAATCTAAACTTTACAGCTTCTAATATTTATTCTAATACAATTGTTCAAAGTAATTTAACAGGGAGTTTTAATTCAACTTATGATACTCATGTGAAAGATAATTCCCAAGCACACACAGATTATTTATTAAATACTGCGGATACTCATTCAGGAATTTTGAATAAAAATAATGGTGATATTACTAACATAGATGATATATTTATTAATGATGAAGCAACTATTGGTGATATTGGAATAGGGTATACTAATGGATTAATAGAAAGTGTTGGTTCAACTGATTTAAATTTTGATAGTAATGATGATTCAAATTATCATGCTGATGGAACTATTACCATAGATAGTGATGAAAGTAGTAGTGGATTGATAATTCTTGATGGGACTATTTCAATACCTGATGGAAGAAATTTATGTATGGGTTTTTCAGGTGGTTGCTCAGAAACATTTTATGCAAGAGATGAAGATAGAGATACTATATTTCATTTAGAAACTTATTCAACAGGAGATACAGATAGCCCTGCAATATTATTTTATAAATCCTCTAGTGGAACTTTAGGAACAAAATCAACAACTGCTGATGGGGAATATATTGCAGATTGGATTTATAGGGGAGTAGATTTGGGAGGGGATTTTACATTAGGCTCAAGAATTCTATCTTATCAAGAAGCTACAGCAGGAACAGGAGTTCCTATGACAACAGCATTTATTCAATATGATAAAGATAGAGCAGGGCAATTAGACCTTTATCTTAGACCTGTTTCTTCTCATATATTATTTCCTGAAAGTTATACTGATGTTGTTCTTGGTGGTTGTAATGCTCAGATAAATGCAACAGGAGATTTTGGTTGTCCTAGTTCAAGTATTTCTTTAAAAGAAAATGTAGTTAACTTTACAGCAGATGATAAATATATGAGTTTAAGACCTGTAAGTTTTAATCCAATAGGAAGTGATGAAAATAAGATTGGTTTAATTGCAGAAGAAGTTGCACCATTATATCCTGAATTAATATTTTGGGATTATACAAGAGATAAAGTTTGTAAAAATAACGCAGGAGATATTGTTGATGAAAAAACTTATGAAAATCAAACAGATGATACAGATGTTCCTAAATGTGAATATATTAATTTCCAAAAAACAGAAACTCCAAGAGGAATTAATTATGACCAATTAGCAACAATTAATTTAGATAAAATACAACAACAAGAAGAAGAGATTCAACAATTAGAAACAGAGAATGGAATATTAAAAGATTCAATCTGCCAATTAGATTCTTGCACTATTAAATTTGATTGGTGTGGTTGTCCAACATTATAATTCTATATTTTAATTACATAAGCTTTATATATTAAAATTCTTTTCTTTAATTGTGTGTATTGCATACCTCATCCAAAACTGAGTGGTGATCGCACACGCCTCATATTCCAAACATCACCTCAGCCCCTTCCCTCCTTACAATAATTCTTGGGTGGGGGTTTTCTCGTCGCTGTTGAAAACTAAAGTTCGCATAATTTAATTGGGAAAGGTTTATAAAGAATAAAGATTTAGTTTTGATACAATGATAAACGATAATGAAAAAAGATTAAAGAACAAAGTTGATTTCTTTATGGATGAAAAAGTTGAAGTCCATGTTAAACTTTTAGATAAAACTTTCTTAAATGGTTTTATATCAAATGAATTAAGAAAAGGAGTTTATTGGTTTATTGATAGAAAGTTAGATGGAGTTTATTTATTTCTAAAAGATATTTATGAGATTGAAGAATGTTTTAAGGGGGTGGATAAATAATGGTAGAGAATTGTATTGAATGTAATGAAGAAGCAAGTTTCTTTCATAGTTGTTGTGGTGTTCATTTTGAAGGAATAATTAAAGATGGGAAAAGGTTTATTGCTTGTGAGAAGTGTGGAAAAATTTTAGGAGAGTTGAAAGAATAATGGAAAATAAAATAAATTTGTTATCTTTCCATTCATGTAGGGAAAAAGAATGTAATTGTGGATGTAATCTCCATCTTGGAATGGATAGTAAAAACTTTATTAAATTCTGGAAATTTAATTACAAAGGAGGAGTTTCTAAAAAAATTTAAATAAGATGGTGACTAAAAAAGAGGCGAAGTGGTTATCTGATTTAGAAACTTTAAAAAAACATCATTCTAAATTTCAAAGAAATGGAGAGGGATATTTAATCAAAGATACTAAAGAAAATGCAGAAGGTTATATGAGAGTAACCCAAGAAAATTCTGATAGATATGTTGATGAGTATAATGAAAAGATTAAGAGAGAGAAATTAATTGATAAAGTAAAACAAAAAGTTAATGAATGGTCTTATAATTATAAAGAAAACCAAGTAGAGATTGAAGCTGAGATAAAAGAATTTGCGCAGGAAACCAAAGGGTTGTATAATCTAACTAACTTAAGGAAGTTAGTTAATGATGAAATAAAAAAGAGAAAGGATAAAGTTAAAGATATTGAACAAGAAGATAAAAAGAAATATGTTGAAGAAAAGAAAAAGGAATTTGAGGAGAGTAATTTCTCATTCTCAGCATTTAATCAGTTCACAAACTATTTAGACATTGCAAAAGATTTTCATAAAATACAACCATTTTATTATGATCCTCATAGGATTTGGTGGTTATGGAATTTAAAAGAAAATAAATGGGAAAGAGTAGATGATGTTGATTTAATGAATGCGATTGATAATAATACACAGAATCCCTCAACTAATGCAACTATTAAAAGTGAGATAGTTGAAGCATTGAAAAGGATTGGTAGGAAAAATAAACCAAGGGAATCAAAGAAAACCTGGATACAATTTAAAGATTTTATTTATGATTTAAAAACTGAAGATATATTTCCTGCAACTGCTGATTATTTTATAACAAACCCTATTCCTTATTCAATAGGTTCAAGTGAAGAAACCCCTGTAATGGATAAGATATTAAAAGAGTGGGTTTATAAAGAAGGTATTCAAGATGAGAGTTTTGTTAAGACTTTAAAAGAAATTATGGCTTATGCAATGTTATCTTATATGCCTATTCACAGGATCTTTTGTTTAATTGGGGAAGGTTTAAATGGTAAGGGAACTTTCTTAAGATTGATTGAGAATTTAATTGGTGAAGATAATTATTGTGCAACTGAGATAGAAAGGTTATCTTCAGATAGATTTGAGAGTAACAAACTTCATAAAAAATTAGTTTGTTTTATTGGTGAAATTGATAAAGGAATTTTTAAGAAAACTAAAACAATAAAATCTTTAACAGGAGAAGATACTGTAAGAGTTGAGTTTAAAGGGAAAGATGGATTCGATGGAAGAAACTATGCTAACCCAATTATCACAACAAACCACTTACCAGAAACCTCTGATAAAACAAAAGGATTTTATAGAAGGTGGACTATTGTTGATTTCCCAAATACATTTACTGAGAAGAAAAATATTCTTGATGAAATCCCAGACATTGAATATAATAATTTTTGTAAACAATCTTTAAATATATTAAAAGAATTAATTAAGAATGGGGAATTTACAAATGATGGAACTATCCAAGAGAGAGAAAATAAATATGAAAAGCATTCAAATTATATCAATGAATTTGTAAGATTATATTGTGAAAGGAATAAAGAATATCATATTGAATTTGCTGATTTCTGTGAAAAATATAATGAGTATTTAATTTCTGATGGATTACATAAGAAAAGTAAGGTAGAAATAGGTAGAATTATTATATTAAAGGGGTTTGAAAAGAAGATTAGAAAAATAAATGATGGGATGTATCCAACAACAAAGATGTGTATTGAGGGAATTAAATGGAATTTGGAGGTTGAAGAGCTGGTTTAACGGTTTAACGGGTTTGCCCTTTTTTTCACTTGAAGCTTTACACGGAGTTTCGAATGGACTATTGTGTTAAACCATTAAACTTTACACATAAAAGTTTAACCCTTTTCAAATTAAATGAAACCAAAAACTAAAACATGCAGAAGTTGCAACTCTTCTTTTGTTCCAATTGGAACTGAAGAATACTGTAATAAGTGCAGCACATTTAAGATTAATACAAGGGAGGTAAAACACAATGGAAAACAAAACACTTAAAGAAACTGCAAAGGATTATATTCCAAAGCAAACTCTAAACATAGCTGACTTAGACAAAGTTGATCTATCTTTCCCTATGGAAGATAGAACTGGAACTAACTCAGAAGGAAAAGATTTTGATTATAAAGTTATGGTAATTAATGAATTAGAGTATAGAGTTCCTGCAACAGTTCTTGAAGAAATCCAAAAGATTTTGAAGTTGAAACCAGAAGCAAAGTTTGTAAATGTTTCAAAGAAAGGATCAGGATTAAACACAAGTTATTCAGTAGAATATATAGAAGGTTAATTCAATTATTACATACCCCTTAGAACAACACAGAACGATTCTAAGGGGTTATTTTCACAAATCATGTTCATTAGGAAGCAAAAACAAAAATACGGTGTTCTAGGTTTTACCACTTTGATTGCCTCTTTTTTGACCTGTAATGGGAGGAGTTAATATTCTTCCTTGTTTTCCTAGTGATTGAGGTAGGTTTTAAATACCCTTTGTCCTACCTCTTTTATATTCAAATGGAATGCGAATTAAAAATAAGTTTATATTGTAAGAGAAGATTTAAAGAGGAAGAAGTAAAATATATAGATATGAAACCCTGTTGCTGGAATTGTTATCGGATAAAGAAAAATAAGAATAAGGCAGAAAGAGCAATAAAACAAAAAGATTTAAATACTTAAACATTTATTTAATACATATAAAATGGTGATGGGCAAGAAAAGAATTAATGTAACTATTTCTATCGACGGGGAAATTCATAAACAATTTAGACAAATACTTCAAGAGGATAGAGTTTCTTTTTCTGCATGGGTTGAAAGAACAGAGAAGGATATTATATTAGACAAAAAAAAAGAAAAGGAGGCGAAAGTATAATGGCATTATTTAAACAGAATAAAAAGAAAAAGGCAGAAGAAGAATTTAAAGAAGTTGAAGTTCCAGAAGAGATTACTGAACAAACAATTACTGAACAAGTAATTGAAGAACCTGAAATTCTCGAAGAGGAAATACCAGAACCAGATTTTCCAGAACAAGAACAAGTACCAGAAATAAAAGCACCAAAAGAACCAAAAACAGTTGAAGAGGTTGAGGATGAAATATTAAAATTAGAAGAGAAGAGTAAAAAAATTAAAGAAAAGAAAGAACAAGAAAAACTTGCAAAAGAATCTACAGGAAAATTAATGGTTGTAAGAGAATTACCTCAAGCACCAATAAGAGATTACCAAGACAAAGATGGATCTCATGTTAGTTTAATAACAATGGAAGAAGCAATTCAAGAAATTCTTTACTTATTAAAAGGAAAATAATAATCAATGGCAGATAATTTGGTTTCAGAGGTTGGGGCAGGTTTAGCTGATAAACTATTTAGTGGCTTACTTTGGTTTGGAGTAGCTTTCATAATCATAATGGTTCTAGGTTTTCTTATGTGGTATTACCTATTCTATAAAAAGAGATTTGATATAAGGATTAAAATGCTTTCTGAAAGAGCTGGTATGGATAATATGGAAATCCTAGACAAGGCAGCAATACTGAATGATAGAAAAGAAGGAACACCATATTTAAGAATATGGAATTTAAAAAGAGATTTTGTAGTTCCAAAGTATAATGTTATAAGGCAATTGTATGAAGGAAAGAAGTCAATGGATTACATTGAAATTTATAGGAAAGGCGAGAATGAATTTTATTTCTTACTTCCACCATCTATAGATAGTAGAAAAATAATCAAAGGTGATGGGAAATCATATTTACTAGCAGAACAAAAACAATTAATGATGGATCCTGAAATGGCTTTCTGGGCAGTAAAAAGAAAAACATTAAATAAGAAAATGATTGATACTGAAGGATTAATATTCAAACTACTTCCATTCGTAGGAATACTTTTAGGAGGAGTAATATTAATATTTATATTGTATTTACTATTAGATCACCTACCAGGAATATTAAGTGAGTTACGAGCCTTAGTTGCTGAAATGAGGTTAATGCAAAGAGCAGAGGTGGTTACTATTACACCTGCATTTATTATGCTAATGTTAAAAGGGAAAGGAGGTAATAAATAATGGCAAGAGAAAGATTTGAAACTATTGGGAATTGTTGTTTTTGTAAGAAACAATCAAAAATAATCTTTACAAAGAAAGGATTTTTCAGAAGTATGGTTAGATTTTTGTGTGAAGATTGTGCATTAGAGTTTAGAAAATTTAATGATAGTATTAATAGGAGGGTTCCTGAATAATGGAAGAAAAAATATTAATCAATGAGGATATGAATTGTATTAGATGTCAAAAAGAAATAAAACCTAAAGAGAATTTTATAGAAGTTATTGAATGGAATAACCAAAAACTTATTCTAAAAAATAGGGTTCATAAATCTTGTTGGGATTTAATGATGGATGAAAAACATACCAAACAAAAAGCATTAAACTTTTTAAAACAAGCAATGGGAAAATTTAATCATCTAACAAATTAAAATGGAAGAAATAAAACTATTAACAAATTATTTAGGGGTTTGGTTTTGGCAAATACTTGCTTTAATGTTTTTACTAACTTCTTTTATTATGTTTGCATTACCACGAACATTAATAACCCAAGCATTTTATGTTGCATTGTTTTTAGTATTTATTGGTTGTGAATTTATGATGATTAAAAGGAAGAGGGAGCTGATAGTATGAATCAAAAGAAGGGAGGAGCTTTTGCAATATTGTTTTGGTTAGTGCTAGGATTGTTTATTGGAATATTCTTAACTAAAGCATTATTTTGTAGTTAAAATGCACGTAGTTTATAGTTTCATACTCTGGTTTTTATTCTCATTAATTGGAGTGTTTGCATTACTATCTATGTTTTCTAATCAATTTGTAAACGCATTCCTAGTTGCTACATTAATTAGTTTTCTGGGAACTAAGGATTCAATATGAGAAAGATAATAGATTATTTTGGTGGAGAAAAAAGGTTCTATATAATCATGGTTGTGTTAATATTAATGTGGGCAGGAGTTATGGTTTTATTTTATCTAAAAGCTGATGAGGTCACTAAAAACCCTTGTAGTATTTGTGCAAAGAAAATGGATCAAAATGTTATTTGTTCTATTGGGAATCATGGACAGATTATTCAAAGAACTTTTTATCAAGATTTTGGTATTGTAGATAAGGTTCAAGGGCAGGAAGTTCCATTAATACCATGATCTATCCTTACTTTTGTAATAAACTTTCTTATGCTCTCGGATGTAAAATTTCCTTTTATGCAACATTAACAATCGTAGTTGTTCTATTTCTTTGGTGGGCATTATCACCAAAAAAGAAGAAATTCTAATATGTTATATTTTGTTACAAAATAGAAAATTATATAAAGTATTGAATCTAATATAATTATATGGAAAATGAATACTGGAGATTTGCAACAGTTATTTTAATATTTTTAATACTTGGATTATCAATAGTATTATATTATCAAGAACAAGATTATATGGATATTGATGGTGTAAAATTTAAGAAAGAAACCTTTGCAGATGTAAATGAATTTATGCCTGTTGGACTTTATGCTTTATGTTCTTTTAATCAAAATAAATGTGTTGGATTACAAAAACAATCTTTTGGGGAAGGGACTTAATGAAAATAAAAGGGGTGATTAGGGGTGAAAGATGGTAACAACCAGTCCAAGAGTAGAAACTCCTACTATTGAATTTACTCCTTCAGGACCTATTTCTATTCCAAAGAACACCATCACTAGGTGCTGTTTTAAAATCTGAATTTGGAATTAAACAACCTAAACTAAGCACAGGATTAGAAAGAACAGGATTAGCAGAACGAGCATTAATAACACCAAAGATAATTAAACCACTAGGACCTTTCAAAATATAAAATGGATAAAGAAATGTTTGAACAATACCAGATGCAAGAACAATTGCAAGGACAGCAAATGGATGCACAAGGCATGGCTTATGCTCCACAACTTCAAGAAGCAGTTCAACAAGTTCAAGCAGTATTAGTTGAACAAACTAATCCAAAAAGGATTGTTGAAAAGATTATGTTAAGGTTGCAAGGTTTAGAAAAGAAACCAGATGGAACAGTATTAAGAGTAGCAAAACCAAAAATGAATAAGGAAGGAATAGATAATGTTTGGTTTATTTTAGATTCACATATTAATCAAAACATTATTCTTTCACATTTAGAACTAAGAGAAATAAGAAGGATCATGGAATCATTATCCGAAGATTTAGTTGATGACTTATCTTTGAACTGGAAAAGATATGGTGTTGAAAAGAAAACAGATTTAGATACAATTAATAATTCAATCATGGTTAATATTTATTTAGCGATGAAAAGAGCAGAAGGGCAGAATGAAAAGAATTGGTTAGGGAAGATTTCTGTTGAACAAATTTCTGGAAGAGGAGGTATCCAAGCTCCAAAGAAAGAAAGCTTCTGGAGCAAGTTCAGAGTATAATATGGGGATGAGGGGTGTTTTTTTAGTTTTACTATTCTTAATCTTAATACCAATCATATCAGCAGAACCAGCATTTTATGTTCCACAAAGTCAAAACTATTCTATTGGTTTTAATTGTGAAATAGATGATTCAATTTGTTCTAATTCTGCTGAATGTAATGTTTCAATTTACTTTTCAAATTCAACAGGTTTAATAGTAAAATCTGCTGCAACAAATTTAGGTGGTGGAGAATTTGAAAAGAATTTATCAGTTAATCAAACTTCATTGGTTGGAGAATATAAATTAAATCTTGCTTGTTATGATGCAGGAACTAATGGTTCTTCAACAATATTTTATGAGGTAAGCCCTTCTGGAATAAGATCAAACCAACAAAGAACAGATACAATAACTAGAAGTGTTTACTTTATGTTAATCCTTGCAATATTATTATTTATTTCATTCTTATTTGTAAAATCCCCACCACCTGTAAAATGGACTTACTTTGCTTTAAGCATATTATTTTTCTTAATATCTATTAACTTAATTTTCACAAGCTTACAAGATGAAACTCTTAATCCAAAACTAGAAAACTTCTTTGGATCCTTTACAGCAGTATCTTGGTATATTTATTGGTTTATTGCAGGGATATTAATTCTAATGTGGTTTTTCACATTCATTAATACTTGGATATTAAAAAAGAACTTAGCAAATGCTAAGAGGTATGGTTTGGCATAATGGTTAAGGGTGGAGAAACAATGAGGGTTGATAGTGAATTAGCAGAACTAGCTAGAATGATGCACGAGAAAAACCAAATAAGTATAAGACAAGCAACAAAAGAAATTGCTAAGATTGTAAAAGCAAAAGCAATAGATAAAAAAATAAACATGGAGCTAAAATTTTAATGAGAAATAAGAAAGCACAATTTGAATCTATATTATTAGCAGTAGTAACTATTTTCATAATCGGAGTTATACTTTTCTTTTTCAATCACATGAATAAACAAATGTATGATAGTTTTGATGAATGGTTTGATGATGATGAAACTTATAATGAAACTGAAGCACATAAAGCATTACAAAAAATACAAAGACTTGAAGGAACAAATATTTGGGATTATGCTTTCTTAGCAATTTTTGTTGGAATAATAATTCAAATAGTATTATTTTCATTTGCAACGAGAATTAATATTGCATTTTATTGGATTTTAATTTTAATAGACTTGCCAATCCTAATTGTTGGAGTTGTTTTAAGTAATGTCTGGCAAACTCTAGCAGCTAATGCAGAATTTGCCGTAACCATTACGAGATTCCCAATTACCAATTTATTATTGGGAAGTTATTTCCCAATTGCTGTAACAATCATAATATTTTTCGCAGCAATAATATTATTTGGGAAAAGACCAGGAAGTGAATGAAACCATGAAAAAATCTACACATAAAAAGCACACAGAAGCCCATACAATGAAGAAAAGTATCTGGGTAATGGTAATCCTAATAGGAATTTTAAGTATTACATTAATTTCTGCACTTTATTGGGGAGAATTCATTTCAGTAACAGATCTTACAACAGAAACACCACACCCTTATGGAATTGCTACTAATGGAACTGTATTTTTTGTTTATGATTCTGATAATCATGAGATTGATTATTATGATATGAGTTTTAGTTATATAAAATCAGTTTCAACATATGCTGCAGATGAATTTCAACTTGCTCATTTTCAAAATACAACTAATAATGATTTATATACTTTAACTTATAGTGGAGATTTAAAAAAATATGATATAAATGGTGTTTATCAAGATTGGCATTGTCAATTAAATGATGCAGGAGGAAATATTGGAATGGCAACTAATGGAACAAGCATGTGGATAGCAGATGATGTAAATAATGAAATAAAACAATTTGATATGAATTGTACAATGCTATATGCTTATGGTGTTGGAGGAGATCCTCAAGGAATATCTTTGAATGAAAGTAATGTTTTTTGGGTGAATGATGTTGCAGATAATTTAACTAAGGGAGATTTTGCAGGAAATATTATAAGTAATTTCTCATTACACGCAAATAATGATCTTAGTTTAGGGCAAACATTATTTGAAGATAATTTTTATGTATCTGATCATGATGATAGTTCTATTTAT
>Ga0222637_1000623_pt1 | contig 14548 bp, 17 predicted proteins | sample AntAcemetagen143_FD_181149 | JGI IMG/M metagenome (GOLD analysis project Ga0222637, IMG submission 181149) | Saline water microbial communities from Ace Lake, Antarctica - #143 | ecosystem: Environmental > Aquatic > Non-marine Saline and Alkaline > Saline | place: Antarctica: Ace Lake...
ATCACCACCAAAATCACCTCCTTGTTTAGCCATGTTTTAAGAAATAGTGTGAGATATATAAACTTATGGTTATATCCAAATATTTATATATTACTTATACATTGATTATACATGGCGAAATTAAGTGATCAATTTGCGCAACAAGAGGCAGATCAACAGCAAGGTGTTAAAACAAGAAAAGAGAGAGTTGCAGAGCAACAGCAACTTAAGAGAAATGAATTGGCAAGACAAAGGTTTGAAAATTTAAGATCACAAGCACAGGTGATCCAAGACACAAAATTTGTTGATCGAGTTGATCAAGAGACTTATCAAGAGGAGGTTGTGGATTGGTCAAAGGTTTCGGGCAGGAGTGGATGGTGGAGAGGTGCAAACTCAAGAATAAGAGCAAAATATTTAAAAATTTATAAAAGTCAGGGAAAGACAAAGATTGTGACAAAGACAAGAGATAAGGTTGTGAAATTCACTCTTGAGGATGTTGAGGGGACTGATGACAATTCTTATTTTGATATTTATGATAATCTTTCTCCCGAATTAAAACAATTTTTTGACACTCCTGATGTTGTGTTGGAGAACAAAGCAACAAGGATCAAGACAACCAAAGAGACTATTCTCCAAAAAAGATTGGATGCAGATCAAAGGATCGCGGATCTTAAATTAAAATATCAAAAGAAGATCTCAGATCGAGAGGCATGGTTTTCAAGAAAATCATCAAAGTATCGACATGATCGAAAAAATAAGGATCGACAAAACAAAAGGATTGATGGATATGAGGACAAGTTAGAGGAAAGGATCGCAGAGTTGCAGGGATATAAAAAAGGGTTGTCAAAGGGAGAGGCGCAACTTAATTCAAATAAAGATGTTGCAATTGGAGACATTGAAAGTTATGCATGGGATCTTGGAAATTATGAGCAAAGGAGAGAGGAGGCAAGAAATGAGAGATCTCAATTTAAGAGAGATCAAAAATTGGAAGTCAGGCGATTGGAGGAGGCGGGTTATTCAGCGCAGGTGATCGAGAAAAGTTTTAAAGGAAATCCAACATCTGTTGCATTATCATTTTATAATCAGAAAACAGGTGATTGGAAACAAGTTGCAGAGGTCAAGACATCAGGGAAAATTGATGTTGCAGGATTTGATAAGTTGGGATACTCAGACAGACAAGATCGATCATTTAATTTTGGAGGAAAGGATTTTAAGTTTAAATCATCAGTTGGGATCTTTAAGAATAAAAAGGGAGTTGTGGTCACTCCTTATGCATCAACAGGTTTCACAGAGGCACAGTTGATCAAACAACAACAAGATGTTGCTTATGATGATTATGTGAAAGAAAGATCAACAAGAGACATTTATTCAAATCCGATCCCAAAACCTGTTGCACACACAGTCGGAGGGACAACTTATATCCCAACAACTGATTTTGCAGGATATGTTGATCAGGGAACAAAATCAACTCAACCAACATTTGTCTCTGTCCCTGTTGATCGTGACTATGAGAAATTTGATGGATCAAGTTTTGTTGCAGATCTTTATAAAAAGATCCCTCAGGGAGAGTTTGTGATCACTCCACTCGGATTGAGTGCGGGGAGAGGATCAGCAGATTGGCAAAAGAAATATGAGTTTAGTGTGACAGATCTGATCGGAAAAGGTCGAGACTTCTTGCAGGAGAAAAGTGATGCAGTTTCTTTTAAGTTATCAAAGCATGACAAGGTTGCACCGATCCTTGATGAATTAAACACAAAATACACGGATGAAAATCAATTAAGATATGAGGATGTTGTTGCAAAGGATCTTATTTATGGAAACATCACAGAGGATCAAGCAAAGACAAAATATCTTGAAAGTGATAGTTATAAGATCTTAACAGAGAAATATGGTGAGGATTATGCAAAGACAATCAAATCAGCAACAAGCAGGAAAAATCTTGGTGCTTTAGACTTTGCAGTTGCAACAGGAAAATATGGATCACAAAAGTTTGCTTATGGTTTGGGAGACTTTGCATTGGGCAGAGTTGAAACGCCAAAGAAATTTGTTGAGACAACAGCAGTTGTTGGCGGTGCGGTTGTGACTTATGGTGCGGTGACAGGGATCTCACCCGCAGTTGCACAGGCAGTCAATGTTGCAGTCTTGACAGGTGGTGCGGGTTATGGTGCTTATGAAGTTTTCAAACCTGATGCAACTCCGACAAGTGCATTTGGCGGTGCGGTTTTGTTGGGGACATCATTGGCCTTTGCAGGTTATGGCGCATATAAACATTTGAAAGCACCTCATGTGACAAGGGTGAAAATCAAACCTCCAAAGATGGATCTTAAAGCAACAGGGACAATTGGGAAAGATGTCAAGGTGATCCAAGACGGAGTGACAAAAGCAAACAAAGTTGTTTATAATTCTCAAAAATTATCTCAAAAAGGATTTGCAGGATCAAGATCGGTTGTGACAACAAAGTGGAAACATTATCTTAATTCTTTCAATAAGAAATTTAATTATAAGATCAAGGCGGAGATCGGCAGAGGACACGGGATCAACACAAGAGTGAAGTTGGATTTATTAAAACCAAGCAAAACTCCAAAGTTTGCAAATATTTATGAGGGAGTGCCAACTCAACAGTTGGGCAAGTCTTACTCAGTCACATCCTTGAGAGGATCAACAAAAGTTGTTATTCAAAAGAGTGGATATGCAAAAGCAACAGATCTCCTTAAAAAATACGGATTGTCAGATGCACAAGCAAAGGCAACCTTAAGATATACAGCACCAAGAGTTTATGAGACTTATTTAAATAAAGGAGTGATCACGGTTAAGGGTGCAAGGGCAACAGGAGACTTTGAGTATTTGATCAAAAGGCCTGTCATCGATGTCAATAAGAATTTAGGGATCAAGACAAGAGGAGGATCAACTCTTAAAGAGATCACACATGTTGAGAGACAGTTGTTCAAAGATGCCTCAACAAAACAGATTTATTCAAGATATACAAACACAAGGGCATCAGGATTTGTTGATAAGGCGGGGAGGTTTAAAGATTGGAAAGAGGTTGAGTTTTCAGCAGGGAAAACATTTGCAAAGATCTCAGAGACACAGAAAGGATTTGAGCATGTTGGGAGAGTGAAAGGATTTGATGTGTATAAACCCGATGCATTATATAAAGATCTTATCTCGGTTTCAAAGAAAAATGCCTTAAAACTTAAGATCTCAAAGACAAGGAGTGCTTATGACATCGACATCAACTTTGATCCAACAAAGGCAACATTGCAAAAGACAAGACTTTATGATCGGATCATTGATCTTGATAAGGGCAAGAATGTTTGGGTTAAACCAACAAATATTAAAAAAACAGCATGGCCAAAGTATGATCTTAACCCAATCAAGAATAAACCAACAGTTTATGCACAACCGAAACAAACAAAGATTATCAATGATATAATGAAAAAGATTGACAAAGTGGATGATTTTAAGGCCACAGGAGGATCACAGAGCAAATATTATGGTGGGAGGGGTGGTGGATCAAGTGGGATTAATGTTGGGGATCCCCAATCTTTATATGATGGGACAGGCAGGGTGAGACAATTGGTGATCACACACAGTGGTGAGGAAAATATTGGGAGATACACATTGCAAAATCAGATCATGAAAATGGATCATTTAAACATTAATCATCTCACACAAAATGAGATCTTTAAAACTCAACATTTATTAAAATTGAATGTCAATGCACCAACGATCAAAGTTAATGCGATCAATAAAGTTTTAGTCAATCAAAACTTAAATTATTTGATAAATGCAAAGATGGGACTTTATGCAACAATAAATGCGGGACATCTTATGAAACAAAATCTATTATGGAAACAGGATCTTAAGGTCAATATGAATGTGGATTTTTTAGTGAAACAAAATCTTAATTATAATGTCAAACAACCTATTGCATTAAAGACATCTCCCGCATTAAAATCTCAACTTAAGACAATCCTTGATCTTTCTCCGACATTGCAACCGATTGGTGCAAATCCTGTTTATAGGCCTCCAAAGATCCCGACATTTAAGATCCCGATCCCAAAACCAATCATCCTCCCATATCTTAAAGCGAAGATCTCAAAGAAGTCACAAAAGAATGGTGCGGGTGGTTACAACCAAGAGGCATATTTGCCTGACTTCACATCTCGAGCATTGGGATTGAAAGCACAGACATTGACAGAGAAACAAGCAAAGAAGAAATTAAAACAACTGATGACAGGTCTTGAGATAAGGCGATCTGTTAAAGTTAAATTTTAAGATGCACAAACTACTTAAAGATGGATTGTGTCATTTGGATACAATGGATACAGTTGAGGTGATCAATGGTTGTTAAATTATCGCAAAGCGATATTGCAGATCTTAAAAGACAGGGTTATTCTGAGGCGGATATTTCAAAAGCAATTGGTGAGATCGAAAAGGATGAGATGACAGGATCAGCAGGAACAAAGAAAGATCCAAGAACAAACTCACAGACAAGTGCTTTCTCATCAAAGAACATGGATGACATTGCGCGTTATCAATTAGAGTTAAATGATTTATTAGAACAGACAGAGCATATTTTAAAAGGTGATGTTGTTGCATGGGTTGAGGGGATGAAGATTTGGCAAGAAAACCCAAACCCAATAAAAAACCCATTAAATGCAGAGGGGATCAGAAAGATCATGTTGGATCTTCAATATTATATTAACAGGCATATAATTCTTGGGGACTATGAGGAGAATGATATTGCAAAGATTATGAAAGATTATGGGAAGAAAGTCAATGATCTGATCTTTATGAAATATGAGGAGATGGGAATGGACACAGAGGAGAAAAGACAAGAGTATGCATCGGTTGTGATGAATATTGTTAATTTGGTTTATGGATCCTATGCAAGAGCAAAAGACGGAGGTGAAAGACGATCATTGAGAGAGATGATCTCCATCCAACAAAGTCATCAGTCACAGGGATCAAATGTGCAACAAGCAGGAATGGGAGGGCAATCAAAGTCTCGGGGTGTCTTAAACCCAATGAGATATGTTGCAGGGAAATATGTATAATAGAAAATATATATTTGGATATATATGTTTGATTATAGTGCTTATGATGAGTATGATTAATTTGGTTGAGGCCAAAGATCCAAAAACAAGCACAGGTGAGAATAATTTGGAGATCAAGATCCCTGACAGAGATTTTTTTGCAATCGGTGAGGTTTATGAGTTTGCCTTTCATGTAAGCAATCAGGAGAATGGTGTTGCTTTAACATCAACAGATACTTTCTTTTGTGATTTTCATTTATATGGATCAGGTGGAAATCATATTTGGACATCAAGGCAAACACAAGCAGATTTACAACATCTTTATGATTTGGAGTTTGTGCCTAATGCAAATAACTTTTCCGAGAGAGGAGAGTATTATTTTAATATGTATTGTGAGTGTGATGATTGTTCCATCATTGCAGATTTTAATGATTTGGGTGGATTTTCGGAGAATGGATTATTTGTTAATGGTTTTGGTGAGGAATTAACAGAGGCCAATGCATCAATATTTAATTATTCAATGGTGTTTTTAATGATCTTATTTGTTTTAACATTGGTTGGTTTATTTATGGTTGAGCATTATATTGGTAAGTTTGTATTATATTGGATCGCACATGGTTTATTTATTATTGGCACTTTTTCAATGTGGCAATTTAATTGGGGTTATGCAATTGCCTACACAGGCCTTGCAGGAATTTGGAAAGTATTATTTTATGTTAGCATAACCGCAGTTTTCCCAATGATCATCTTGTCAATGGCATGGATCTTTTATATTCACGCGTTCAATGAGCATTTTCAGAAGTTAGTTGATAAGGGTGAGGATCCTGAGACAGCATTTTCAATGGCAGGAAAGAAAGCGGGAGGTTGTGTTTAATGGGAAATAAATCAAGGATCCCAATGCAAGTTGCACCCGAGTTTGAAACAAGGATCAAGAATTTGCAAAAAGCGATCATGATCGAGATGGGAGAAAAAGTCAGCATGAGGGATCTGACTGAGAAGATCTCAAAAACTCCATCCTTTGATGATCTTGAGAGATCTCTTTTGAATGTTGGGAATGTTGATCTTAAATTAAACTTTGACAAGAGGGGAAGAAAATGAAAATGAATAAGAGAGGAGGTTTCACAGATCTGTTTATCTTTATGATCTTTGCATTTGTGATCGTGTTGATCTCTGTCCTTTGGATCTATATGGGAGGGATGGCGCAAGATCAACTCCATGCATCGATGGATGGGATGGATCTTGGTGACACAGTTGGAAACAATGCCTCACAGGTGATTGACAACACGATTGGTGCTTTCAACACATCGATCAGCGCATTGCAATGGATCACAGTCTTTTTGATGGTCGGGATGATCTTGAGCATCTTCATTGGATCTTATCTTGTCAGGACAAAACCAATTTTCTTTATACCTTATCTTTTCATAGTTATAATCGCGATCATCGTGTCTGTGCCAATGAGCAATGGTTATGAGACTTTGATGAGCAATGCAACTTTGAGTGGGACTTTTCAATTGTTTATGGGTGCAAACTTCATCATGCTTAATCTCCCAATGTGGATCTCAATTGTTGGGATCATGGGTGGAATTATAATGTTTTCTCAGATGGGAAAGGGTGAGGAGGTTTATCGATGAAATTTAATAAGATCTTTGTTTTCTTGATCATGGGATTGTTTATGATCTCAATGGTTAGTGCCTTTTTGGATGTTAAAAGTTTCAATCCAAATGCAAGAAATCATGGAGAGATCCAATTTGATGATTGGTTATTTATGAATAAAGCAGACTATCGGTTGATTGATTATGGATCAAGTGTTGTTGATGTATGGGCAGAGGGAGAGTATAAATTACATAAGAAAACCCATCTTTTCACAGGAGTTTTTTATAAAGATGTGATGGGCAACAGGGGAAATTTGGAAGATGTTGAATTTTTTATATGGAATGATCAATTTAAAACAAAATACAATCCAATATATGAGGATCAAAAGTGTATGACAACAGGGAAGAATTTCACACAGGTTTGTGATAGTGTCTTGATCTCAAATGAGAGTTTTCAAGAGGATCAAAGTGGATGGATAGTTTATGAGAAAGGAATGGATCTTAATAATGGTGAGGGAAAGTGGAGAATGGAGGCCAAAAGAAAGGCGAACAAACCGATTGATTTTATATTGGAGGGACATGGGAAAACTTTTGATGAGTGGGCGTGGTTTAATAGTTCATGGGAATATAGAAAAGAAATAAATATCAAAGAAAACTCAGGATCAGATGTGACAAATTATTCAGTCCCGATCAATGTGACTTATGACAGCGACATGAATGTTGATTTTTCAGATTTAAGATTTGTTAATGATGCAGGAGATGAAGAATATTATTATTGGATTGATTATTTGGATGAGATTGACAGCGATCATGCTTTGGTTTATGTTACAATCCCAACGATCACCGCATCGATCAACACATCGATTTGGATGTATTATGGAAATTCATTGGCATCATCCAACTCCGACACAGAAATGATCTCTTATTATAGGGATAATTTTAGCGATTATACATTAGCGGGATCTGTTAATAGTGCTACTTTTGTAACTGATAGTTACGCACAAATTAAAGCAGATAATACTTATTACACTTATAGAAAACCAAACCCCTATGTTAATAATGGGAATGGAAATTGGAAATTAGAGACAGATATTCAAAAATTAAGTCAATATGATTATTCCAACGGAATTAACATTGGATTTTTTGACGATACAACAAGTTTTTTAACTAATTCCTTTTTCACTGGTATGGTTTCGCATTTTAGCCCATCAAAAACATTAAGCACTCCGTTTAGGATACAATCTCACAACGCAAGTAGTTTGGTTATTTATGACGGATTGACACAATCGACAAATAACAATCAAATAGGATATTTCAATATAACGGGAGATAGTTCGGCGATTACACTCGTAAGTATGAATTTAGACGGATCAAATATATTTTCAAATTCTGGAGGTTACTCAAAAACTCCGTCACAATTAGAAAATTATAATTATTTTGGGATAGGAACACATATCAAAACAGACACAGCAAACACAAAATATTTTGAAGGAAAACTTTTAAGAACAGAATTATTTTGGAATTTCCCTGACACTCCTGAGACTTATGTGATCGGTGCGGAAGAAAGTTCAAATAGTTTGGAGGTTATATCTCACGATCCAAGTGATAATTTAAACACAACAAGCACCTCAATTGATTTTAATTGTTCAGCAAATGATGAGATAGGAGTTTATAGTTTAAACTTAACAATTGGAGGATCTGTTTATGAAACAGTCACGGGCGCGGGAAACACAAATCTGTCATTGACAAGCACGGAAACATTGACAGATGGAGAGTGGGTGTGGAGTTGTTCAGCAAATGATGATGTGGAAACAAAAACATCAACAAGTAGATCCTTAATTATTGACAGCACAGCACCAATCTTAAATGCATTTGGAATTGAGGATCTTGTGACTTTCACTTTGCCAATCAACTCATCTTGGAATTATACAGCAACAGACACACACATTGATCAATGTTATTATAATACAACCGCAAATGCAACTCAAACTGTGATCACATGCGGTGAGGCAATCAACACAACATGGACAACAGGTGGAAATAAGACTTTGACTTATTGTGCAAATGATACTTTTGGCCTTGAGACATGTGAGACTGATTATGTTTATGTTTCTTATATCACAGACAGTCAGGCAGAAAGTCAGGATCCAACAGTTGAGGGATCAACAGTCACATGGAATTTGTCAGTTGATATGACAAACATCCCAACAACAACCGCAACTCTTGTGATCGATGGGACAAACTATGCACCAACAACAACTTTGTCAGATGCCAATGGATATTTATTTGAGGTTTCCAAGCAAATCCCTGACACATGGGGAAACACGACAGGAAATTTGATCAATTGGTCTTGGAATTATACAATTGACGGGATTGTGACATCGCAACAGATGGAGACAACAAACATCACAGTTTATGAGTTGGCAGTTGATGATTGTTCAGTCTTTGGAGATGTGATCTTGGAAATGAATTTAAGGGATGAGGAGACAGCAGATGCGATCAATGGATCAGCAGGATCAAACATTGAGATCGATCTTGAGATCATAAACATTGCAAACTCCTCAATAAGTTTAACTTACAATAACACATGGACAGATAATGAAACAGCGCAAGTTTGTTTGCCAAATGAAGTTTTAAACAACTCTCAATTTTCTCTTGACTTCACGGTTGGATTTTCAAGCACAGATCATGTGTGGGAGTTTTATTATTTGGACAATGGGACACTTAATGCATCAAAGGTTTATGATGTTCAAACAACAACTCCAATCAATTTGTTTGATCTTTTAACAGCAGACAGCACCTCATTTTTATTCAATTATTTTGATCAAGATGGGTTGCCTGTTGCAGATGCAATTGTTCATGTTTATCGGCAATATATAGGATCAGGAGTTTTCTTGGAAGTTGAAAGGGCAAAGGCAGATAATAATGGGGATACAATTGTCCATCTTGTTGAGGAAGATGTGATTTATTATTTCTTGATCTCGAGAAATGGTGAGATCTTATTCACTTCATCCCAATATACCGCTTTATGTCAGGCAACTCCTTGTGCAATTCAGATCGAGGCATCAGGAACAGGCGCAACATTTGATGATGATGGGACATGGGATCTTATTGATGGCGGTGCTTATTCAATTTCATCATCCGCATCAACTCGAGAGGTGACTTTGGATTATGCTTTGGAAGAAAGTGGAACATTTAATTTGACAGTTTATCGATATGAAAGCGATGGATCTTATTCGATCATCAACACATCCTCAGACACAGGAACATCAGGATCAGTTGTTTTGGATGTGCCTCAGAGTGCGGGGAATGTTTCATTTTTTGCAAGTGTTGTGAAAGATGATGAGTTTGTCAATTCTGAGTGGGTGAATTTTGTTGGCAATCCTCAGGATCGATTTGGGATCACAATGAGTTTATTCTTGGCCTTTCTGATCATCTTAAGTCTTGGCCTTATGGCAGTTTCAGAGGGAGTTGGGACATTGGTTTGGGTATTGTTGGGAGTGTTCTTGGCGGGTGCTTTGGGACTGATGACAATTGAATTAAGCACAGGGGTGAATGTAGTTGTTTATTTAATATTAGCAGGTGGGATCTTGCTTTGGAAATTAACAGGAGGCAGAAGATAATGGCAGAAGATCAATTTAAAAACACATTGGGTGCATTGGTTTTGTTTGTTGCTTTCTCTTGGTTGATCCTGACAGTTGCAGTTGATTTTGGTGCGGAGTATGGCAGAGATGCAAATGAGATCGGTGAGGGATCTCTTGACATTGCAAGTTTTCAATCATCAGCAGATGCGGTTGAGGGTAATGCATCAGGTTATCGGGAAAGGTTTGAGAGTGGGAAAGTTGATGACATCGATGATGCATCGGGTATTTTTTCAATTGCAACAGATATGATCTCCATGATCACAACTCCTTTCAAATTATTATCGCAAATAATGGTCAATGTCTTTCACATCCCAAGTCTTATAATCAATGTTTTCTTGGGATTATTAGCGATCGGATTGATCTTAGGTATTTGGAGGTTACTGAGAGCAGGATCTTAAAATGGCATATACATCACCAACAGAAGTCAATGCAAGTCAAGGGTTTGACAGTTTCCTCCCTTATTTATCAGAGGTGACAAACTTTTGGTTTGGAAGAATGATCATGGTTGCGATCTTTGTTTTATTCTTTATGGGCTTTTTGAAAGCAAATGATAAGGATTTTATTGGTGCATTAGCGGTTGCAAGTTATGTGACTTTTGTTCTTGGACTGTTGGCATGGGTTTTTGGGATCGTCTCAGGCCTTGACTTTGCGGTGATCATAGCAATTGCGATGGTCTCATCTGTCCTGTTGCTATCTCAAAAGAAAGACTTTTAAGGATCCTAAAAGATAACTTAATTTGTATCCAATGTATCCATCAGTTTAAATAAGTGTGAGATGATGACTTTATATGGTGATTGATAATTATAGTTTTGAAAGGAGGTTTTTATTTAAAAAATATGAAATTCGCAAAGAATGATAAGGGTGTTGCAGGATTGACAATATTATTGTCTCTTGTAACTATGCTTTTCGTTATCGGACTTTTAGTTATGATTTTCGCTATGATGGGCGGTGAGTTGCAAGATGCAACAACTGACACAACAGCGATTGGAGTGATTAACGACACAACTGTGTCGATTAGTTCTGTTACCGATTGGTTTCCTATCTTCATCGTGATCGGTGCTATGGTTGTGTTAATCTTATTGACTGTTATAATTATAACAGCAATTCGAGGATCAGGACTTATGGGCGGATCCGCTTAAATCGAATTTTTTATAATTAAATTTAATTTTGAATGAAATTTAATTTTAAAAAGAATGATCAGGGAGTTGCAGGATTGACAATTTTATTGTGCAGAAGATAGATAGTATTTTATTTTTGAGGGGAGAAATCCCCTCACTTTTTCTTTTTCTCCGTATCCATATATTTATATATGACTTATACATTGATTATACATGGAAAGGACAACCATTAATATCGACAAAGAAGTGCGAGAGGCATTGAAGAAAAAAAGAAAATTTAAGAGAGAGACTTATGATGAAATTATTAATCGAGAATTGAAATTAAAGATCAAGGGGATGGATTATTAAGATGGGAAATGATTTAAAGTTTTTGAAAGATGCGATCAAGGACATCAAAACAGGAAAGAGACACAAGGTGCAATATTCTCAAGGCGGATATACAAAACAAAGTGGGTTTCCTGAGAAAACAATTTCTATTTATGCAAAAGGTTATGGATCATTACCAAAGGCCTTAAATCCAATTAACAACACAAACAGTCAAATCGATTATTTTGAGACAGACACGATCAGGATCAAACCAAACAATAAACATTATAAGGATGTTTTGGGTGCCTTGAAAAAGAAAGAGGCATTTAATAAAAAGATGGATGCAAAGAGAGTTGCAAAATTAAAAGGGATGGGAGTTTATTAAGATGTGGAAAGATGATTTTTCGGATAAGTATGGGACAACAAAGAATGTTAAAAGATTAAACAAAGAGATCCAAGAGGCCTCAGATAAGAATAAATCTCAAGCAAAGATCGAGAAAGCATTGTCTGATGTTGCAAGAGGAAAGATGGGGAGGAGATCTTGATGGGATTTTTTGATAATGTTAAGAAAGGCGCAAGATCTTATGCAGATAATTATAAGAAAAACTCAGCAGAAAACAAGGCATATCGTGATGAGGTGAATGTTGCAGTTAAGAAAGCAAGGCGGGACACTTATAAAAAAGAGGCAGTTGTTCAGGCAAGACTTAAAGGGAAGATCCTTGCAAAACAGAAATTTAATCCAACTCCACAGGCCTCAGGCATGAATGGAATGACATCAGAGGCGAGGGCATTGATCTATGGATCGGGTGGGTTTGGTAATATAACCCCTCAACCATCTCCACGATCAACCCCAATAAAAAGGGCAGTTCATAAGAAGATCAAGAAAGGAAAGAAAAAGGGAAAGAAAACAGCCAAAAGACAGGTGCAACATGTTCAAAAGGCAATTGATCCAATGCATGATCTTCTTTATAACTCATAAGGATCCTTATTTTGTGCGTATGTATGTATAACTTTATTAATTATTTCAAAATGTCTGTCTATGTATTACAGGATATATATTAATATGTAATAAAAGAATATACTTTTATATATTATTATAAAAGGTCATGCGTATGTATGTATAAAACCACAAAGTATTTAAAGACATAGTGTGTGATTTAAACATGGAAGATATAAAAAAAGAGGAGAATAAAACTTTGGATCAACCTCAAAATTGTGGTGCGAAGTCAAAGACAAATGTCACAACTTCAATCCCATTGGATGTTTGGAAATTAGCAAAGGAGAATGGCATCGCATGGAATGATGCTTTAGAGTTTGGAGTTTTATTTAAGAGAGCAGAGATTGATGGTTTTGATTATCCTGACAGCAAATTGCAAGAAAAGTTGCTTAAGATTGTTAATCACAGAAATGCATTGATCCAAGAAGTTGAGGCATTGAGACAACAGGTTGAGGGAGTGGAGAGTGTTGAGATTGTTTCTGAGGCAAAGGATGATGTCGATAATATTTTAAATGCAAAGGCCATAAAAGAATGATGGGAGATGACAAACCTCAGAGATCAGGCGGAACAACTGTCACATCGGTGAGTGTTTCAAAAGAGTTTTCTCAGTTAATTGCACAACATGATCTTTCCCCAACAGAGACTTTCAGGAGAGGGATCGCGGTGACACTTTATGATCTTGGAGTTGGAATGTATCAATCACAAAAAAATGAGGATCGTTCAAAATATATGCATGAGTTTATGAAAAAGGTTGATCAAGATGAGAAGTTGGCAAAAGAATTTGCACAAATGAAAGCATTTGAAAAAATCAAAGGGCATTTGAAAGCGATCAAGAAAATCGCAGAGGACATTGAAAATGAATAATAAACAAATTTGGAGGATTGGATTTGTGCTTATTGGGATTTGTTTGGTTTTTATATCAGGGTTTTATTTTCATGCAGTTGATGGAGATTATGATCAAGAGTGTTCTTTTGATGACTTTGATGATTGGGTTGCAATGGAAAATGATTTTAAGTGTGGAGACTTTGGAATATATTATTTTAAGTTTGCATGTCTTATTGCAATTGGAGTTGTTGGTGCAGGTATAATTTATTTAAATATGAGGAAAGAAAATGACAACTAATCGTGAGTTTGCGGAGATGCAAGATCGAGATCTTAATCGAGCAATAAATGATCATTTCCAAGATGATGATCCTGATCAAGAAGAAAACGCGGAGTTGCAAGATGACTGATTATCAATTATCAAATGATGAGATTTATAAGTGTGATACATGTTCGGAGATTATAAAATGTTTTTCATCAGATGGATCAACAAATTTTTGTTGTTGTTGCGGATCAAGAGAGATCAATGTTGTGGAGGATGAAGATGAGGGATAGTCTTGCATCTTTGATCATCGCAAATGTTTTTTGTGTTGGTGCCTTTCTTTCAGTTGGAGACATGTTTAATTGGATTATTTTATTGATCCTTTCTTTTGTTTGGTTTGTGAGATATTTAATTGAGGCACATGGAGAAATCGAAGTTTTGAAAAGAAAGATCAGGATCCAAAAGAGAATGTTATATAATGAATTTATAAAAGAATGTCGAGAGGCCTCAATCAAAGAGTTTCAGAAAAAGAAAGTTGTGAGGAAAAAGAAAAAATGAATTGGAAATATATTGAGTTAGGTGCTTTTATTGTTTGCGCAATGTTGCTTTGTTTTGGAGTGATCATGGTTGCGCAAAATGTTAAGGAGAGTTTTGAGGCAACAGCAAAATTGCAATGCGCTTATCATTACATCGGGAACTCTGATGTTGCAATGGATTTTTATCATGTGTGTTCGGATGATGAGTGCAGGTCTCACTTTATGCAAAAGGCAACAGCAAATTTGAAATCGG
>Ga0222637_1000627_pt1 | contig 14456 bp, 23 predicted proteins | sample AntAcemetagen143_FD_181149 | JGI IMG/M metagenome (GOLD analysis project Ga0222637, IMG submission 181149) | Saline water microbial communities from Ace Lake, Antarctica - #143 | ecosystem: Environmental > Aquatic > Non-marine Saline and Alkaline > Saline | place: Antarctica: Ace Lake...
TTGATTTTCATTCTAGAAGACGTACCACCTAAGAACTCGACGCTATCATTCTTCATAACAGCAATCTTATCATCGATAGTATTTACTTCACGCATACTTAATTTTCTTAGAACAAATACTGCTTGTTCTTTCCCGTCAACTACGTAAGGAACTTCATACGTTTCTTTTGTGTTAACTAATTGCAACATCGTTGCACCTCCATCTTATTTAGACTACGGTTATTTGAATTGATTCTTCTGTACTAGGGTCATCTACATATGCTGTGAAATTAATTGTTTCAGCAATATAATCTGTCTGACCAGATAGCGGTTGAGAATCATCATCAAAGCGAACCTTGTCTAAGGTTACTGTAAACGAGTTTGCGCCTCTTGCGTAAATCGCTTCCAACTTAACACTTTCCTCTGTCATGAATCTATTTCTTTGAGTTGTATCTTCAAATAATAAAGTCATGTTTCCCGTTACCATACATTTGGTTGCAGGAATATCTCGTCTTTCTTTTTGATTTGTATATAAATCAGTAACAAGATTGTTGTTGATTGAGACTGAAAATGTCATTACATTTAAAATCTCTGCACCAGCAACATAAAACTTGCCTTCATTATGTAAAAATCCATCATCACCACTTGTATAAGATGGTGTGCTTGCAGTATAATCTGAGTATCCTTTTCCTTCAATGCTTGCAACGCATTGTAAAGGCGCTCCTGCAGCCGAAGAAATCTCTAAGCTAGAAATCATATCTCCACTTGTATAGATATCTCCTGCTTCTCTATCCAAAGTAATAACCATGCTATCTAAAGGTCGTTCTTCTGAATAAACAGATGAGGTTTGTCCTAAACCACAATTCCACCACATCTCTGGTCCGTCTGGGCTGATTGGAAATGTAATTGAACCAGTAATCCCAACATTTAATAATCGTCCTCCTACTTGCTGCGAAGTATTCATGATTCTATCTGAATAATCATAATGCTTTTCCATTCTGATATCTTCGCTAAAAATTGGCTGATAATCAGTAGGGTCTCCACCGGATGCGAAGCTTTCCTCTTTCCTGATACCAACGTGTCCTAATGCTACAATCGATGCTGACATTAATTGTACCTCCTTTTAGTTGTGTCTTTAATTATCTTCTTTATCTTCTTAGTAATCCAGCTCTCCTCTTTGTCAAGCTCTTTTACCAAGAAATTTATTACATCTTTCTGCGACCATCTACGTCTAATAAACTCATCTGGAAACACCTTGACGCCATCAGTGTCTTTATGTTTATGCATATCTTCTTTATTGACGTACTTAACTTGTGTCATATTAACCTACCTTGTAGAGTTTATTGTATTGATTGTTTTTCCATGATGTATATATATAATCATAAAGTTTATTTTGTGGCAATCTTATTAATAGTGGCACGAATATTCTTAATATTGGAAAGCTACAAACTAAACCGAAAAGTCTCTGCAAGTTTTCAAACTGTCTTTTTAATTTCTTATCCATCTTTATAATAGTCTCTTCAAAGAACGTTGCTGGAATATCTTCTAGTTTTCCAGAAAATAAGCCTAACTCTTTTGCCCATTCTCCCATTGGAGTCTTTGGATAAGGTTGAAACAATGAAGCCCATCCTATCATTGGCTTACATTTAATATTTATGTCTAATGTCTCTAACGCATTAGCTAAGCTCTCTTGAGGAGTAGCTAGCATGTTCTCTGTTCTAAATGGTATGTTGTATTTACGTAATAATGCTGCACCATCTAAAATCTTCTTATCACTTATGTTTCTATTCAAAACATTCTTTCGTCTATCTTCGTTTCCGGTCTCGATAGCAAATGTAACACTTGTGCATCCAGCGTCTACTAATGCTTTAAGCTTTTCTTCTGTCAACATATCAATACGTATCTGAACATGGAATGGTAAGTCAACAATCTCTTTCCATTTTTTACTAAACTCTAATACTCTGTCTTTGATAGCGATAAACTCATCGTCTTCAAAAAAGATATATTCCGTGGCAGGATAATCTTCTTTAATCTTTCGTCCTTCTTCTATAACGCTATCAATGTTTCGGTATCTAACAGTCTTACCACAAAACATCTTATTGTAGACGCTGTTATAGCAATACGGACAAGCAAAAGGACATCCCCTGCTAGTCATTATATTCTTGATAGGATTGTTTCTATTTCTTTCAAACTTATATATCAAAGACCTATCCGGTAATGGTAAAGCATCTAAGTCTTGAGGATTCATGTCAGCCTTGATGACTACTGGAAACTTATAAGTATCTAAGTCTTCTAATAGCTGAGGAAAAGTTAAGTCGCATTCTCCCTGCATGACAACATCTACATATTCATTGTCTTTAATGTCCTCAAAGTATGTGCAATGTGGTCCGCCGAATACGCTTACTGCTTTTAATCCTGTTTTTTCTCTTATCATTTTGTTCAACTTTACATAATAATCATGAGCACCAGTATATACGCTATACGCTAATATATCTGGCTGTATTTTAATTACTTTATTCAAAAGAGCGAAATCTTTTCCATCTTCATTCAATTCTAGAAATGTTTCATGTCCAGCTTTCTTAAGAGACGCGCTTAGTAGTGCTAGTCCTAGCGGGTCTATCAGATACGGCCTTGTTATGAATAGTACTTTCATTTTTCTCCTTTAATGCTTGTGTTAAGAAGTCTACTGCTCTTCTTTTTCTTTTGTCACTATACTGCCCAACAAAAAACAAGCTACCGTCTTTAATAAGATTCAATGTCTTCTTTAAAGATTCGGTGTTCTTACTAGCATTAGCTAGAAACTCTTTTTCTATATTTAAATCAATTGTTTTTCTCTTTAACATTTTTTAACCTCCGCAAGAACATCAATGATTGATATTCGGTTTATACATTTGTCATTGAACTTACAATTCCCATGACACCTTTTATCTTTACATTCTTCTCTTGTTTCACTTACTATATTAATAACGTTCTCTCCAAATGGTCCTGAGGTCTCTGGAACAGTCGCACCTTGGATAACTATGGTCTTTGCTCCAGAAGCGGCTGAAACATAGCTTAAACCGCTATCTAAGCCAACAAAACACTTGGACTTACTACATAACACAGCTATTTGTTTAAACGATAGCTTACTTCTTAAGTCTAAAGCCTTATCTATCGTTGTATCTGTATCAGCACCTACTTGGACTACGTTAACTCCCTCGTGAATCATTGATAAAGCCAACTCATTAAAATAACTCCAGTCTTTACTAGGAACTAATGATGTATTGTGCATTACGATATATGGTTCTTTAATATCTAACTTATCAACCGCATCAATATCATCTTGTAAAGGAAATATTTGAAGCTTATCTTCTTTTGTTCTTTTTGGTAAGCGACATCGATCTAAATAGAAGTCAACTAAGTGCTGATGTCTTAAGTGGTCTAGTTGATGCCAAACATTATCTTCCATATGAAGCTGTTGTGGAATTAATACAACATCGTATTCAAATGTTCTTTCTAATATCTTAGCCCAATTATTTAACCAACTTTTCATACAATAAACTACGGACATCTTTGGGTTCCCAACAATAATATCTTTATATTTCTCATCTACAAAGATATCTATTTCAGGGTCTTTGTATTCTTTATGTATTCCATCTATTAAGTTATGGATTAAAACAACATCACCAAGCGTCTTGGAAAGAACAAGCATTACTTTACATGGTCTTATTGTGTGCATTCTGCACCTCCAATAACTCTCATCATTTCCAATGCTGCATTATGCCAATGTAAATCTTTAGCTATTTTGGCATTGTGCTCACCCATTGTTTTGTATTCTTCTTGATTAGTAAACGCTTCTCTTAATGCTTTTCTTATATCCTTATTATCAATCTTAGCCCACTTATGATTCAATGCATGAGGGCATTTCTTAATAAATTCAATATTATCAATGACTTCTTCCGTTGCTGGTATCCTTATACCTTCAAACGGTAACTCAGATAACGCGCTCCAGTCTGTTGCTATAATAGGTTTACCACAAGCCATAGCTTCTAAGATAGGTAATCCTAATCCTTCGCCTTTGCTTGGCAATACAAAGCAATCGCAAGCCTTATATAAAGCGACCATGTCTTCTACTTGAATTTTATCTAAGAAGATGAGGATTTTAGGAGGGTTCGTTTTCCCAAGATCATTGACATATCTCTGTATGTCATCTTTTAATGCTTCCTGATTACGTTTCGTAAACCCTCCAAAATGAGTTTTTAATATTAACGTAACATCATCGCTTGAATCGAACTCTTCTACGTAGGCTTTCATAAGCCCTTCGAAGTTCTTTCTTTCAACAAAGTCTCCGTTGCAAAGGAATGTATATCCTTTCTTATTTAGGATGTTTGCTGCTGACATGTCTTCTTTAAACTCTTTAGAGACTCCATAAGGCAATACATGAACGTTATCTAATTCTGTCCAGCAATTCTTATTAAAATTACTAAATGTAAATACTTTATCCATCCCTTTAAGATCATCTATCCAAGGTTTAGGGAGCTTATTAGTTTCAAATAACGTATAACAATACTTTTTAGTTTCAGGTGTAATCAATTTCAATATAGCTTCTTGTCCTTTTTGATGCATTACACAAGGCGTTCCTTCTGGAACTTTATTATGAATCATTCTCTTAAATCTACTTTGAACATCAACAGGTAATTGAATCATTTCTCTGTTCCATCCCGACGCTGGTTGAAGCTTTATCTTAACTCCAATCTTATCTAATGCCAACAAGAGCTCTCTTGTGATTACTTCATAACCTGATTGCCCGCAGAACGGACCATGCCAAATTAAGTTATTCATTATGACACCTCCGCTAAGATTAAAGGTTTTTTAGTAGGATAAGTTAAGTCTTTAAAATACTCATCCCATTGAATGCCTATATCTTTCCAATCGTATTGTGTAGCAAACTCATACGCATTCTTTGACATATCTCGTCTTAGCTCTGCGTCTTTATAAATCTCAACACATTTATCTACTATATCATCAACATCTGGCATCGGTCTTTCTGTTAAATATAATCCAGTTGCATAGTTTTTTACTTTTACTAATAGCGCTCTTCCATTTGCTCCGAGTTCAGCCGGTGCAGAGTGGTCTATCAATATGCTTGGTTTTCTACAAGCCATGTTCTCGATAATAGGTAATCCGAAACCTTCTCCACCTAATGAAATAAGACAATCGGAAGCATTGTATAATTGGTTTAACACTTTATCCGGTACCATTGACATCGGATTTTCACTTCTTGCTATCGTATCAAAGAACACAATACTTTTTGTTTTATCAAGTCCAAACGTATCAATCATATCATCCATATTATAACCAGAACGATCGTAGAAATAAGTATGCGGCCACAATACCGCATTAGGACATAAGTTATCATCCTGGATGATCTTCCATGCCTTAAATACTTCTGACCAATTCTTTCTTCCTTGATTCCTAGCTACAATTAAGAATACAAATTTATCTTTTACTATAAATTGTTCTCTAACCTTTTCTATTGATTGTTCCGGTAAAGGATAATAAGTATCTGTCTTAACGCCATGATAAATCATACTTAATCTATCTACTATATTAGGAAATGATTTTAACAATACATTCTTTCCATAGTTAGTATAAGCAACAACCCTATCCATATCATTAATAACTTTATCCCAGAAAACAGGCAACGTCCCATTAACAGTATGACCATCAACAGCAACATATCCAATCCATTGAAATAAATCTCTGGTTCTACACTTGCGCTTATCAGCGATATAACTATACATCCAAGGATCGCCAATAGTTAAAACATAATCTGGTCTCTCTGCTACGATAGTTCTATCAAAGACATCTTCTCCGTAATGCTTGTTCTCGCTCGGGATTAATTTGAATGGCCACTTCTGTGTATCTGGTGCGTCTCTATACCATCCGATGTAAACTACTTCATGTCCAGCTTCACATAACCCTAAAGCAATCTCTCGACCCACTCTAGCCATTCCGGTCTTGATGTTTGGTGAATCCGTCATGCAAATTATTTTCATCTATTCCTCCTTTTGCCATTGTCAAGAGCTTATAAAAACTCTCCGGCATTCGACGCTGACCGTCGCTATTATTAAATATATATTATCTCCGTATGGAGTTGTAACGTAATTAGGAACGCTTAATTGAGCAGGAGCGCTCAGATAATCATCGAACTTCTGATTTCGTACTACATCTTCTATATCTTCAACCAACTCAAGCATCTTTGTGACTTCGTCTTCTTGAACGGTATATTTTATAGCACAATATAAATCGACCATATGAACAACATTTCTTTTACCTGTTGTTATCCATGATTCGTTTGATGAGATTGGAGCAATGCCTATAAACGGCATCTGGTCATTTCTTAAAGGTGGAATAGAATTAGGAGCAACCTTTTGGATAGCTTGCTCTGGAACATTAATGGTTCCGTCTGTTCTTTTGCCTTCTAAATATGTTTTAATTTTAGTAATAAGTGTATTCATATTATCCTTTAAACATTACTGCTTTATTAAATGAATCTTTAACATGGTCTTTGAATATCCTATTAATAACTTTCTTATCTGACTCTTGAAACATTAGAAACTTTCTTTTAGGTATGTCTTTCCTTGGCGATCCAAATTGATGGAACTTTCCGTACTTAACATTTGTTCCTATTGATACAGAGAGAGGCATCTCTTTTATTGTCAAGCTTTGTTTTAATCTACCAGTGTCTTGTAGTATCTTTCCACCACCTCCGCCTCGTCTAGCTTTTAGTGTAGCGGGTTTTAATGACTCCCATTTGTTAGGACGACCTTCATATCTAAAGTTCTTGTCAATACTTCCCAACATATAGACACCAGTCTTCTTAAGCGGAACAGTCATAACGTTTAGCTTGTTGTTGGCACTCTTCATGAATACCGATAATTCTTTTGCATTGCTATCGAACTCAACTTCTATCATTTTCTATCTCGTCTAGTAAATCAGAATCTGGTTCAGCATTCAATGTTGGGTCAATATCAAATATTGGAGTATATCCGGACTTATTGTGATAAACTTTTGCGCCTAAAGGATTATCTGATTCAGGTAGCTCAATACCACCGTCTGCAATATCATCTAATAGCTTTCTTGGTGTATCGCATAAGTCTTCTCTTTTAGCTTTATCTAAAGGCTCATTGCCTAAGTTCTTAGCATTGATAACGAAGCATTGAGTTAGCTTATTTGATATCTCATATATTAAAGCTGGTTCGGAACCTGCTCCCCATGGAACAGCAGAGCCATACTTATCTTTAAGCTTTCCGTTTATAACAGAATATGAATACCTTCGTCCACGCTCTATTAAGTCTCCGCCTATCTGAGCTTCACCTTGATAGTTTGCATGACTTGTTGGTAACCCACCATTTAAGTCGCTACGTACATCTCCGGAATTTCCATAATAAACGCTCATATTATTCTCCTACCAAAGTATCTTCTTTTTCTTAAGTTTCTTATTACATAGCTTAAGCAATTTTGTTTTGTTATCGCTTGTACCATATTTAACACCTGCTTTATCTAAAGCATTAACTAAATCTAAACGAGTCATGTTTTTAAAATCTAAATCTTCTTCTTTTTTAACTTCTTCTTTAACTTCTATTGGCTGAGTAATAATCTCAGGTGCTTCGTCTTGTAATTTAATCTGTTCAGCAACTTCTTTAACTAGCTTTTCTTTCTTTTGTTCTTTAATTGTTTCAGGAGCTATCTTGACTCCAGCTAAAGGTATTCCTTCGGCTTCATCCATTCTGTCAAAGTTATCTTTCTCTCTAAAGAACTCTTCACATATATTTCCACATGCGCAAGGGTTTGGAAAAGGCATCGCATCAAATTCTCTTCCGCATTCTTGACATATATAAGTTTTCTTTTGCATTTAAAGCCTCCCGTCCGTCTTTATACTTCCGCCTTTTTTCATCATAGTCTTAGCGGAGCTTTCGGTAATTCCCATCATGCCGGCTACTGCTGCATGATTGAATCCTTTTGAGCCTAACTCTTTTGCCATCTTCTCTTTTCGATAAGTCTCTTTGTTCCCTTGACTTACTTTACTATATTGTCTCTTTGTTTCTCTCGACCATTGTCCGGTCATATCATTACCCATAAATCCTCCTTAGAATTGAGCGAGAGGAGGGTTAGTCCCCCCGCCCATTATATTGATTAAGTTAAAACACTATCAATAAGATAGCCTGCGCCAGTGGCGACAAGTTTCTCGTCTTGAATAATGCTAGGCTGAATCATTTCACCATCACGTGCATTATCGCGCCAAGCTTTAGTCTTGATACCACCGTTTACACGGAAAGTATATCCTAAAGATAGGGCATCGATAGATGCATTAGGTTCTGAGTAGGAAACTAAAACGTCATCTGGCCAGATAGCTGAACGACTTGCTGTCTGTCCTGTTTTAGCTGTATCTTCTCGAGCCATTGCTAGAATGGTTTTCAATCCAAAAATTACAGGTGGCAATTCGCCGTTAACCAATAACTCTTGTCCACCGCTACCTGTAATCGTATAGCGAATAAGATTTCGAATTGTTGAATCCTTTTTAATGGCATCTTTAACCTCATCGTTAAGAACTAAGATGTTTGGTTCTACGCCTGCACTATTTCTAATGCTTAATTTTGCTGTGTCAATATCGTCCTCAATAGTGGCATTAGTAGCGTCCCATTTAATCGTAGGAACAGCATTTGTTAAGCTGCCTCCCGTAACTAAATCTTTAACTCGCTTCTCATATCCTAAAAGAATCCATTTCAAGAGTTTCTCTTGAGTTGTCATTCTTGGGCGGATTGGAGAATCTGAATTACGAACGATTCTATCTGCAACTAGTTTACGCAATGAATATTCTTCACAAGAATATGATGCGTTTGAGACATCCCAATCGATCTCATTTGAAGGTGCGCCGACAGCTCTATGAGTGTCAACTTCCTTCATCTCTTCACGACCGAAGATGAAATATTTATCACTTTCCTTAACAACCGAAACGACAGGTAGTACACGGTCTGCAACGAAAGCGAAATTTCGATATTTAATAGCAAGATTTGTCAAAGCTGCATCTATATGTACATTACTTCTTGATGGCATGATTAATCTCCCTTTATCGGATTATATCTCTTACGTTTACAAAAGCCGTAACTATGTCGCCTGAAGCGCTAGGAGCTTCTTCATAATAACCAACATATCCGTCACCGGATACAAAAGCTGTTGGTCTTGAGACACGACCCACGATGTCATGGATAGCTAACTGGTCACCAATGGAAGCCGAAGCTCCAGCGATAACTTTGCTTTTTCCAATCTGCATGATTCGAATAACGTCTCCAGAAGTAGTAGCGGCCTCTTGAGCAATACCCGCAACGCTCTCATCCTTTGCAGCAGCAGGAGCGGAAACATGTCCCTCCGTGCTAGTGTAAAGAACAGCAGCGTATTGTGTAATTGCTTCATCGGCAATAAAGGAATCTTCTAATACTGGTCTTGTACCTCTTTGTACCATTTTAAAATCTCCTCTTTATAGTTTACTTTTTATTTAACCGTTTCTCTCAGACAAATGATAACTATTCGTCTTTAGAAATTCCTTGAGCTTTTCCTTCAGCTGCAAATTTCTTGCTAACTTCAATCAAAGCATCTGCAAAAGGTACTTTGTTCTCTTCTGCGTATGTCTCAGCTTCATCGTTCAAATCAGTATTACTAATTTTGAACTCACCTGATGTAATTTCTTTTTTCAATTCTTTTTTCTCGTCTTTGTTTTTTGAATGTTCTTCGAAGTCTACCATGTTAGGTAGCTTTCCGATTAAGTCTTGTAAAAGATCAAAAGATGAAACGTCTTCTTCTTTGCCTTCTTCTTTTTCAAACTTAATTTCTTTTTCCTCTGTCATAGACATTAGAAGTGCTTTTACTTCTTTCTCAAAAGCTGGAAGAATCTTACCGTCTACTTTATTAGTTTCAATAAAGCTGTCAACAGCGATTTCTTTATTATTCAAAGATAAATCATCGTTGCTTTTCTTAAGCTCGTCATTATCTTTCTTAATATCTTCTAAAGACTTTTTAGTAGCTTCGAAATCCTCTTTAAGTTTTTCTAGCTCTGCAATCTTTGTTTCGTACTCTGCAATCTTAACCTTAAATGCTTCTACATCTTCTGCGTTAGCATTCTCTGATTTTTCTTGCAACTCTTTTTCGACTGTCTTCTTTAGAGAGTTAAACATCTCAATAAGTTTTTCGAAATCCATTTTTTTCTCCTCCTTAGGTTTCTCGATCTTGTCGACTTTTTCGACTATTTCGAATTGTATAGATTCATCATCTAGTTTAAATGATACGGCTGCTCGTTCCTCTGTTTGTTCAAACTCGGAATCTTCTTTGTTCAGTTTTACAGGTTCCATGCCAGCAACCGCTGGAATTTCATGTCCTAGTAATGCCACCGCTGATATGACCTTGTTATATACTTTACCATCTAGGTCAAATTTATTATAAAGCTCAATGCTTCTTTCGGCGAAACGTCTTTCTTTTATCCAAGTTGCAACCTCTAAAGGTACTCCTTCGATATCTGCGAAAAGACGCTTGTCTTTGCCTTGAGCATAAATATTAGTTATGTCTCCATAGCTTGCTAATCCGGCCAAAGACTCTTGATCCTTACGATGAGTGATTTTAAGTTTAGGGACTAGACTACCCTTTAATGCTTTAAAGTTAACAGCCATTTCGTCTAAGTCTGCGTCTTTAAAAGTATGACCATTCCATTTGCCGGTCTTAAAAATCTCCATGTTCTTAATCGTTACTGTCTTACCGGATAAAAATACCAACATTCTAATCTCCTTTTTGTTCAAGTTGTGTTTCTAATACTTCTTTTAAATAAAATTCACTTATAACGAAACCATCTATCTTTGAAGTTTCGCCCTTTTTAATAACTGAGATATCCGTGTCTTTAATAAGATAAAGAGTGACACCTTTTCTAGCGCAGCCGCTTAATACGACCAATACTAGCATTAATCCTAGAAACATCCTTATTGCTAAGCGCATCTTGCATCTCCTCTTTTATCTCTTTACGTTTTGCTCTCTTACGCTTATCCTTTTCAATCTTCTCTTTAAAGATAACCGTTATTAATCCGAACACTCCTTTTAATAGTGCAATTATATTAGTCATTATCAGGAACGTTTAAAATCTCACGTGCTTTTGTAATCAATGGTAAGACGATAGCGTCATCCCATGTATTAGCTGAATCTTTTACTTTGTCTTCAATGGCATCGAATACTTTGTCTAAGATGCTCTTTATTAGATCATCTGGGATTAAAGCTAACAATGTATTTATAATGCTTGAAATTGCTGTTTTGTCCATTTTAGTTCTCCTTTGGTTTTGTACTTAATAATAATGGTATATATATTAAACAGCCAAGTAATGTTTCTTCTGCTCTAGCTGATAACGGATTGAATACTCCAAGAGCAACAAACCCTGCTGATATTATGATTGTGTGAAAGACTACCATAGCCCATAGCTTACTAAAAATGTTAACTACGTTGACTGAAAGACTAAATGCTAGTGCTACGTATGACCTTTTAATTATCTTTAGCCATGTCTCACTTGCACCATATCCTATTGATGACGATAGCCATAACAATGGAAACATTATTAAATACTTCCAGTTCTTAGAAAAAGCAAAGCAACTTACTGCTGCAATAGCCGGTGCTAAGATACGTCTAAGGAGTAGTCTATTAGATATCCCCCCGAATGCATATAACGATGCGCAAGTAATTGCTATTAATAGCTTAAGTACAACTTGCCATTGAAGTCTTTTTTCTTCTTGACCCATATTTTCCTTCTTTCCATGCAGTTATCAAACTACATCTCCCGACACATGTTCTTGTTTTCTTATCTTTTCTAACCCAAAATATATTTCCACATTCTTCACAACAAATACATTTGTATGTTCTATAATCTGGCAGTAATGAAACTATCCTACCTATCTCTGTCGGTTCCGGTAACTTATCAACAATTTCATATCTTGTAACACATGGTCTCTTTTTATCTTTAAAATGTAATCTTGCATGGTCGCCTATATCTAAAATTCTAAGATTTTCAATTCTATTATTTATTTTGTTTCCGTCTATATGATGAACCACTTCTCTTTTTAGTAATTTTCTACCAATATAATCTTGCATCATCATTCTATGTAGCGGTCTTTCTTTTCCGTCACGAGAGCATTTAATATATCTTACTTTCTTTTCAGTCATTCTTTCTCCGCTTGTCTTTACGTTCACTATGATAACCATCTATAATTCCTATTGTATCTCTGTAAGCGTCTTCTGCTTCTTTACTACTTTCTAGTCGTACTTTAATCTTTTTCATTTGCATTGCTAATAACTTAAAGAAATCATGCTCTGCTCTGTCCTCGTAAGGTGTATAATTTTCTTTTTCCATTTTCCACCATCCAATTAATTTATTTAGAAACACTATTAATATACTCCCTAGATATAATCTTGAAAGTATCACATCCTAATGTTACTTCATGCGGTCTTAAATCTGTAATCATAATTCTTTCTATCTTTGACCCGTATATTTTAATCTTTCTGTTGATTGGAGTTACCAGTTCTCTTGTTAACTTCTCGCTATCTAGTAGCTCTTCTAAATCTTTTGTCCGTCCATATTCTCTTATTTGGTTCAAGCTAAAACCGCATAGCATTTCCTCTATGTCTTCGGTCTCTAGCATAGCTTGTTGAACGTTACTAATAGTATATTCAACTGCTCCGTTACATATGACGACTTTGTTGTCCTTTGTGGTAATGGTTTGCTCAGGTAGATTAATAAATCCACCGATAGCCTGAACAACGACCATCTCTTCAAATATGAAACAAAATGATACACCTGGACCTCTTTCTGCTGTTCTCCAGCTTCTTACCATTCCCCATGTTTTAATAACTCCTTTTTCTCCATTATCTAACCTATATATTTTTATAGGAAATATCCAAATAATGAACTCTAACAACGGTGCTACTAAATCTGAGAATGAAGATAATAAAGTTGTTAAACCTTCCATTATTTCCGCAACTCCCCAATCTCAGCCGAATTATCCTTAATAGCATGCTTCATCTCCCCATAACTAACTGCCGCCGTTAAACAAGCACCAATCAGCCCAAGAGCCACAACGGTAATTGCAATCCGCCATTTAGAACCGTGAGATATATGTTGTTCAAAGTCATCGATAGACCCGTTGATTCTCTTGTCAACTGCTATTATCTTTTCCATAATGACAGCCACGTCTATGCAAAGCTGGTTCATCTTGGCGTCATGTCGTCGCTCTTGTTCCATTATTTTCTCCCGCTACCTGAACCTTTTGTAGTAGCACAGCCACCACGACCTCTGTTTCCTCTGTTGCCTTTTCCTGAACCATCTCTCTTTGGTGTTCCTTTAGCCATGATGTCCTCCTATTGTTTTACTTGGTCTGTTAATAATAAATTAGTTATCTTATCGCCAGCATCGAGATCGGCAACTAGATATTCCGAAGTCGTATAGGTATTATCTGTTACAGGATTATTTGTATAAACTAAAGGGTCACCTGATAATGATTCTCCCGTAGGCTGTACAAGTGTCCATCCGTCATATCCTATGGTAGCTGTAAACGAACCGCCTTTGATTAGAACTGTGAACTCTCCATCAGTTGTACGAGTAACCTTTAGTCTGTACCAAGTGTTGATGTTGAAGTAGGAAGCTGCTGTATTAAATAATACATTTGTTGTTGATGGAGCTGCCCTTTGTGCAAGATAGATTGCTTCATCGTTATTAAGAAGTAAATTATATCCATCGAAATTATTTATACTCGCATTCGTTCTATCTGAAATAAAATTAGAAATAACTCTATTCCCATCAGCACCTTTATACAAAACACCTTCAAAGACTCTACCATAAGCATTCTTATTTGGAATAGCGATTGTTCCTGCGCTATCACATTCTAAGTATTTAGTTCCTGTGTCGAAGTCTGGTAGGGGTGGGATTTCTGTTATTGAAATATTACTTATTTGTAATCCGCTTGGCTCACTACTTAATACTGCGAAATATAAAGCATCTGTAATATTAGCAGTTAAATCATACGAATGAATACCAACTGTTGCAGAAGGTACTTGTGCATTAAACGCAGCACCAGTTGCACCAAATACTGTGCTATTAGAATTAGAATCAATCGTATATTTTAATTTATATCTTTTCCCAATGGTTACAATACTTGCCTGATATAAATAAGATGTTGAACCATTTGTTGTATATTCATAAACACCACTACCAGAATGAGCAAACCCATTTGTTACACTCAGTGGTGTAGTTATTAATTCCCCTTCCTCAATAGCCAACTCCTCAACCTTATAATCCCCAGTACCATCAATCCAGCCCTTAGGAAGTTTGACAATTCCATCTGCTCCACTATCAGAAAACGATTCGCGAATTGTGGGTTTGATGAATGAGTTGTTGTAGTCTTTGGCTTGTTGTG
>Ga0222637_1000628_pt1 | contig 14384 bp, 8 predicted proteins | sample AntAcemetagen143_FD_181149 | JGI IMG/M metagenome (GOLD analysis project Ga0222637, IMG submission 181149) | Saline water microbial communities from Ace Lake, Antarctica - #143 | ecosystem: Environmental > Aquatic > Non-marine Saline and Alkaline > Saline | place: Antarctica: Ace Lake | collected...
GGCAGTCACCTGAACAGATCCAAGCTGAATTAGCTAAGGTAAACAATGCAGGAGACTTCAGAGGTCGCCTAGCTACTATCTTAGGTTTACTAGCAGCAGGTGGGTCTTTAGCACACAATTATGTACCTAAGTCAGTGCAGCCAGACAGTGGAGGGCTTAAGAGCCTTCTAACCTGGGATCACAAGTGGCCTGACGATGGTACGATGTCTCCAGACGAGTTTAATAAGAGGAAGGACGCTATCCCAAAGATACCGCCTAACTATCTTCAGAAGCAACAGATGGCTAAAGAAGCAGGCTACAATGCAGCTTATATGAATCCTTTACACGACCATCCTGGTATTCCTGTTGATTACTCGCTTGACCTTATATGGGGAGACAAGTATCTTAATGGTAAAGAGAAGATCAATGCCAGCAAACCATTTGAGAATGCTGGGGAAGGTAAATCAGGTATGATCTCCACAGGGGATCTCGCACGAGGCGCACTACGGGCCGGGTTCGGAGCAGGCGCAGGTTATCTTCTAGCCAATACAATGGGTAAAGTATTAAGTGCACCACAGGCAGTCACCCAAACACTGTCAGCAACAGGTGCCTTAGCAGGTATGTTAAAGAATACAGGAGTAATTTAAATGTCAAAACCAATAGAACAATATTGTAACTATATGCATAAAGAGGCGGTTAATCCATTAGCAGCCTTATATATAGCTTATACATCTGGAGAAGCACTCTCAGGACAGGCTATGTCCATGGGGCTCGCTCTAGCTGCACTAGCAGGAGGAACCGGAGGTTATGTCGCGTCTAAACTCACCTCTCCAGGTAAGAGAGATGTTAAGAACGTACAAAAAGCTTTCCTTCGGGATAAATTGCAGAGTGAACTGTCGAGGTCTAATCGCGAGGAACAGCTCTCTCAGTTAAAAGAACAGAGTTTACCTGGGGCTCCCAAACCTAAGAGTTTACATATATGAGTGACACAATTAAGGAGGTAGAAGAACCCACATCTATCAAGATAACAGGGGACTTCGAGGGAATACCATATAGAGGTGTTCCAATCAATCTGAAGAAGACGGATAAGCCCGAAGACTTCATGAAGTTGAACACGGTATTATACGTCAAACGGTTTGAGCTGTCTGATGAGAAACAGCTTAAAGAATATGAAGAAGTATGTCAAAAAATACAGGATGGCCACGCACAACAATCCTATGAGAAAATGGAGTACATACCTGATGAAAAGCATTGGGTAGCTTTAGTACGATGGATAGACTACTGGTACAGTCCACTGGGAGAACCTGAAAAATGATAAAGAAACAAGCCGAGTCCACATCAGAGATGACTCCCGGTACACTCGCGAATCTCGCACTGAATCCGTGGGCATCAGTACTGCCGGGTTCTAAATACTTTATACCCGAGTTTATTGAGAATATGAAGGCTAAGTATAGGGATAACCCTCCAATACCCTTTACAGGTAATGCATCTTTTGATAAGAATCTGTTTCATGGTATGGCAACAGGTGGTACAGCTATGGCTCTAGCAGCATTGGCTCGGTACATCATGCATACATCGCAGGATAAAGAGCTAGACAAAACACTTAGAACAGACTCACGTGAGGCGACCGTAGGCGCTACTAATCCTATATTCTCACCAGACCCCTACTTAGATGATTTAGCAGAAGAGCAGGCCCAGCAGGGCATAGGCATCGATAAGTCTGCGGAAGAAGCTGTCAAAGAAGAACCCAAGCCTGATACAGGCGGCGTCGATATCAGCCCATGGCTCAAAGCTATAGTTCCTTTATCCATGATGATAGGCGGCGGTATGATAGGATATCAAGGTGTTGATAAAATATTAGAGCGTAATCGTAAAAGTGAACTAGACACTGACATTGATGAGCTTAGTAATAAATTAGATAAGGCCAACTATACTAAATTAATGAGAGCACGGGGCCTAGATCCAGATGAGCTACCACCTCCTGTACCACCTGGACAAGAGATGAGCGCAGACGGGCAGGTATCTCCTATACCTAAACAAGCCCTTGAGGATTCAGCTAAAAATGCAATTAAATCTATGGCAGCATTAGTTATGCTAAGTGTTGCAGCGAGTAGTGGTGTACTTACGAAACGATATTTCGACGGAGAAGATCCACAGAGAGCAGAGTACAGCGAAATGCAGCAGGCTCTTAAAGAGTTAAAGATGAGAGAACAGCGTAAAACTCCTATATCAATAGCTCCAATAGCACCAGCGCTCGAACAGAACCTTAACAAACACCTGGGTAGCCCACAATCAGCAGTAAGCCATAGTTTACCGTCCAAAATCGAAGAGACCCCTGTAGACATGCCTGTCTCAGGTCTCAACAAAGATAAGTCGGACAGAACAATGGCATTACTATGACCCAAACATTTTTATCGGAATTAAAGAAGCAACCTACGTACAGGTATGACATTTTAGATTTTGATGGCATAAGAAACGCCACAATGGATAATGTCAAAGCTGCTGTATCGCAACGTTTCCCTTTAGAGAATGATGATTATACTCTAGCTGTAGATGAAGTGGATTACGATGGCCCGGATAGTTATTCCCTAAAGGAGCAGAAAGAAGCAATCCTAAAAGGTAGAAGCCTAGGTCGTAGACTTAAGGGTAGATGGACACTTACCGATAAACTCACAGGCAAACCAGTAAGCCAGACTAAGAAAGTTACTTTACTTAATGTTCCTTATATTACTCCACGTGGTACTTATATCCGTAATGGCCATGAGATGACTATTGGACACGTGCTGCGCCTAAACCCGGGTGTTTACTCGCGGGTAAAGGCTAATGGATTATATGAGGCCCATGTTAATGTAGAACAAGGTACAGGTTCCCAGTTTAAGATGGAGATCGACCCAGAGACTGGTGTATTTAATATTCGTAAGGGTAATGTCAATGCAAGGCTTTATCCTATTCTCAGATCCATGGGTATCCCTGATAAGAAAATAGAGGAGATGTGGGGCACTGAATTGCTCAATACCAACAGGCTGGCAAGTTCCGGAACTATGGTAACACGTAATCTTCAAAAGCTACTACCCAAGGAAGCCTCTGACGGCACGAAAGCCAATTACGTGACTCTGAGTCCGGATGATGCTAAAGCGCTCTTAGAATCGTTTGGAACGATGCGACTAGACCCTGTATCCACAGAAGCCACTCTTGGCAAGCCTTATGACAGAGTATCACCTGATATGCTGTTAGGTACATCGGATAAACTATTAAGATTAGCTAAAGGCACATCAAAGGCAGATAATAGGGATAGCATGCAGTTTCAGAAAGTATATGGACCTGCTGAGATTTTTGCAGAACGTATTGTCAAAGATGGTGGCCGACTAGGCCGTGCCCTCTTATGGAAGGCTACAAACAAAAAGAACCTGGACTTTATGTCATCTGGTGCACTTAATGCACATGTTGACGGAGTCTTTAATGAATCAAAATTAGCACAGTACATTGACGGGTCAAGCCCTTTTGATGCTATTGACTCAGCTACACGTATTACACGTCTAGGCGAGGGAGGCTTGAGCAGCCAACGTTTAGCATCTGATGAGATGAGATTGGTACAGAACTCCTTTAAAGGATACATAGACCCGATCAGATCACCAGAGTCTCTCGCCGTGGGACTACAAATGTTCATGACACAGAATACACGTAAAGGACATGATGGCCTACTATATACACAGTTATTCAACCCACGCACAGGTAAGAAAGAATGGGTAGACTCTAAGACAGCAGCAACAGCCAATATAGCTACTTCGGAGTACATGGATACTAAAGACCCTTATATCCCTCTAGTGGGTGGAGAGCGTGGTGTACATATAGCACCCCGTAAAGATGTGGACTACTATCTTAGTGATGATAATAACATGTTCTCATTGGGTTCTAACATGGTACCATTCAAGGGCGGTGTTAAAGGTATGAGATTATTGATGGGGTGCCTGGCTCCTGATACTAATATTATAATTAAAAAAGCTGATAATAGTATATTTTATGGTCATATAGAGAATTATGAATGGCACCAAGGAGACCAAGCGCACTCAGTTGATCAGACTACTGGAAAGACAACCTGGAGAGGGGTTGAGCGATTGGTGCCTAATTATAATAAAATAGATATGTTAGAAGTTAAATTAAAAAGTGGTAGAAAACTAACTACAACTGTTAATCATAAATGGGTGACTATGAGTGAACAAGGAACTTTAGAAAAGATCACAGCTCAGAATCTAGTTATGGGTACACCCATCCCCAGAGAAGGTTGGTTAGACTTCCCCATGGAAGAAGGCATCACATCTGTGACCATAGGGAAGGGGGCCAAGCATAATAGTTTTTCGGGCTTTGAGATGGAGCTCACAGAGGGCGTGGGATACATGCTGGGTTTATATACTGCAGAGGGCTGGTTACAAGGAGATAGGGGCCATGGATATGGTACAACAAGCTGGGCAGTTGATAGACCGGAATTGCAGAAGAGATTATGTGCTGTATTAGATGACTTGGATCTTAAGTATAAAATAAGACGCAATGGTGCCGACCCTCATAAGAAGGTAGTGGTCAATCACTCAGGGTTTGCACGTTGGTTACATGCTAATTTGGAAACGGGTTCTTACAAGAAGAAGGTTGCGGGACTGATCCTGCAGGCCCCCTTAGGGTGTAGGGAAGGTTTTATAGCTGGATTTTTTGACGGAGATGGTACTGTGATGGATAGAAGAGGCTACGCCAGGCTAATTACAGGTGTGAGAAGTTATGACCTTATAGAGGGTTTGTCGAACCTATTCAGCACACTACAGATTGATACAGTGGTTAGAGAAACCACAGCCCTCGATAAACCTATCTACTTACTCGAAGTAAGGTCCCAGCATTTACATAAAGTCCCGGTGCTTACTCATAACGAAAAAGCTAAGAGGATGTCTACGCTGAAACTGTGGTCCGGTAAAAAGAATATAGATTACATACCTATGTATAAAGATCTTCATGCCAGCGTACTACAGCGATCTACCCGTAAGGAGCACTTTAGACATCGCGCATATGTTAATCAACATACGAAACAATCATTACAAGAGCGCATATCCTCCGAGGAATGCATCTGGTTAGATAGTGAGATAAGGTGGGATAGCGTGGTTGGTATAAAGGACGTAGACCCTGTAGCCATTACATATGATCTGGATCTCAATGACCACACATTCTCAGTAGGTCAAGGTATATTTGTACATAATAGTAAATACGCTACACAGGCTTTACCCTTAGTTAATAGAGAAGCAGCACTAACACGTAGCGCAGATGGTACAGGTACCGGTTCTGTAGAAAGATTAGCAGGTAAATACACAGGAGCGGTCCAGGCACCTAAAGCAGGTGTCGTAAAACAAGTACGTAAAGATAAAATAATCGTTGAATATATAGACGGGGAACAAGCAGAGCATGAGCTTTATGATAACTTCCCGGCCAACCAGAAGGGTTACCTAAGGAGCCATGCTGAAGTTAAAGCTGGTGATACGTTTAAGAAAGGTCAAGCACTAGCCTCAAGCAACTACACAGCTAATGATGGTGTGTTCGCGGGTGGTTTGAATCTTCGTACAGCTTTCATGAACTTTAAAGGCTCTAACTATGAGGATGCTATCGTAATATCAGAGGCAGCAGCTAAGAGATTAACATCCGAGTATATGTACAATACAAAGCTACCTAAAGAAAAACATCTATCCACAGATACCAAACGATATGTTAACATGTTCCCGGGCAAGTATACGGCAGATCAATTTGATAAGATGGATCCTAACGGTATGATTAAAACGGGTTCAGTTGTTGACAAAGGTGATCCACTTATACTAGGTATCAGAGAGAACCAGCCATCCCCCGGTACCGCGGGTCGTCGTACATTTACAGATGTCTCCGAGAAGTGGGAACATGATTACCCGGGAGTTATAACAGATGTAGTTACAGGTCGCGAGAATCACACAGTCTTCTCCAGAGCCAATGTACCTATGAAGGTAGGCGATAAGATGTGTTACTCTGAGGATACAGATCTGCTAACCTCAAAGGGGTGGAAGAATATTACGACTGTAACACTGGCTGATGAATTGGCCACCCTAGATCCTGATACAAAAAACATACAATACATCAACCCTTCAGCATTGCATAGCTACGACCACTCTGGTAGTATGCATGTAGTAGAAACAACACAGGTCAGCCTGTGTGTTACTGAGGAGCATAAACATTATGCAGCCCTTAGAAAGGGTAAAGAAGCAAGGTGGGAATATGGTCTTCATAAGGCCTCTGATTTATATGGTAAAAAGTACAGGCTGGAAAAAACGGGTAAGTGGAAAGGCATACACCAGGATACGTTCAAATTACCACCCGTTGTTATGGGTGTAGGTAGAACCATGAAACTTGTTGAGGGGCCTGAGGTTTCGATAGAGGCTTATCTGACTATAATGGGCATCTACCTATCCGACGGCAATTCAGTGTGGCAGCCTAGTAGTGGTTCTTATGGTTTTGATATAAGCCAAACAAAAGGTAATAATAAATATATACTGCAAAAGGCCTTTACCAGATTAGGTGTGAAGTGGTGTGAAGGGTCTCATTCTGAAAAAATAAGAGTGTATAGTAAGCACTGGGCTTCTTATCTCAAACAATTTGGAAAAGCACCCGAAAAGTACATACCTGATAACATACTGACCCTGTCACCTGATCTTTTGGCCATTTTTTATGAGTGGTTCATGTTCGGCGACGGGCACAGAACCCAAGCAGGACACGGAATAACTACAGTCTCCAGCCGTCTCGCAGGGGATTGGCAAAGATTATGTCTTCATATGGGAATGTCCGCCACTGTAAGACTTACAGATAAAGGTGGACCACGCATTATATGCGGACGAAATTGTTTTGCTAAACCATCCTACACGGTAAGCACATACCGATATAAAAACCAACCCACGATCAACCACGGGCATGCCAAGACACAGAAGGGTCAGACGGAATACTGGGATGAAAACTATTCAGGAAAGGTCTATTGCCCTGAGATGCCTTTTAATCACATAGTCTATACGAGACGTAATGGTAAAACAGTGTGGTCCGGTAATTCAAATAGATATGGTTCAAAGGGAGTAGTAGCAGAGGTTGTACCTGATAACCAAATGCCTTTAGATAAGAAGGGTAAACCATTCGAAATATTAATGAGTCCTCTAAGCGTCGTTTCCCGTACTAATCCGGCCCAGTTAATTGAAGTTGCCTATGGTAAGATAGCCCAGAAAAGAGGTAAAGCCATAGATCTACCGGCCTTTATGACTGAAGATGCGGCGGAGAAGGCGATGGCTGATCTAAAAGAAAACGGACTATCAGATACAGATGATCTGCTTGATCCTGAAACTGGTAAGACTATTCCTAAGGTATTTAACGGGATGGCTTACTATTATAAATTAAAACATACAGCTGAATCTAAAGAGTCAGGCCGTGGTACAGCTGGATATACAATGGATAACGTCCCAGCGTCAGGTGGCTATGAAGGTAGCAAACGGCTTGGTGGCTTAGAAACCTCAGCTTTAATAGGTCACTCTGTTATGGAAGTCCTTAAAGATGCTAAGATAGTTAAAGGGCAGGCCAACGATGAGTTCTGGCGTGCATTTAAATTTGGTAAGACTCCTACTATGCCTGGTACACCTTTAGTACATAGCAAGTTCTTTGAACACCTAAAGGGTGCTGGTATTAATGTACGTAAAGGCAAAAGCAGTATTGATATCTTCGGCATGAACAATGATGATGTAGGCCGTCTCAGCCAGGGTCGACAGGTTAAGTCAGCTGATACATTTGAGACTAACACATACAGACCAATTGATGGTGGCTTGTTCGGTAAAGATGTATTTGGACCGGACGGTAACCAGTGGGGTTATATCCCATTAGATGAACCTATCCCTAATCCTGTAATGGCTGATAGCTTACGCAGATCCTTAGATATGACATTAAAAGATTTCGAAGCAGTAGCAGAGGGCCGTAAAGAGTTGAATGGTGATACAGGGGGTAACGCATTAAAGAAAGCCCTAGGTAAGATCGACCTTACCAGAGAGGTCAAGTATGCCATGGAAGATATAAAGCGTAGCACGGGTACGCGTAGGGACAATGCGATTAAGAAGTATAGAGCATTAGCCAGCATCAAACTGCAGAAGATGCACCCTAAAGACTTCATGCTTGATAGAATACCAGTCCTACCACCTAAGTACAGACCTATTACATCTGTAGATGGTATGACAATGGTTGCTGATGCTAACTACCTCTATAAAGCACTGATAGATGCTAACAAAGATTTTAAAGACGCCAGAGAACAACTACCTGATGATATGCTGGGAGATGCTAGAGCTCAGATCTATAGAGGCTTTAAAGCAATAACAGGATTACACGACCCAGATGGAATTAAGCTACAGCAGAAGAATGTAGGTGGATTACTTAAGTGGGTATTCGGTAAGAGTTCCCCTAAGTATGGTGCCTTCCAACGCCGTGTTGTAGGATCTGCTGTTGACATGGTGGGCAGAGGAACAGTCACACCTAACCCAGCATTAAAGCTTAATCAGATCGGACTCCCAGAGGAACAGGCTTGGAACATCTATGAACCATTTGTTGTTAAAGCACTCATACAGGGTGGATATAAAGCAACAGACGCAGTTAAGATGACAGCTGAGAAACACCCAGCGGCTTATTCTCTACTACAAAAGGCAGTTGAGGAACGTCCTGTAATTCTGAACAGAGCACCTTCACTCCATAAGTTTAGCTTAATGGGTTTCTGGCCAGTACTGACAAAGGGTAGCACTATACAGGTTAGTCCTAGTATTGTAGGACCATTCAATATGGATTTTGATGGAGATGCAGCAAACTTCCACGTACCTGTATCACGTAAGGCGGCACAAGAAGTTGCGAGCAAGATGATGCCCGAACAGAACCTTTTGGATATAAAAGACTTTAAAGCTCATTATAAACCAATGAGGGAATATTTGCAGGGCCTTAACATAGCAACAAGACAAAAACCAGGTCCACCTGTTAAAGTTTTTAAGAGTAAGGCAGACGCCAAAGAAGCTTACAGGAAAGGCGAGATAGACGTAGATGATCCTATTCGTATAGTGGACAAAAGCTAAATACCCACGTATATTTAAGGATGTATCTAAAAAGTCTAACGCGTTAGACATTTCAAATATAAACAGGAGAATACAATGATTGATAGAAAACTGCTTAAAGGAGCGCGAGAAAGCCTCAAAAAAGAAGCCTTCGTACCCCTCACACCAGAAGCACAAGCGGCAGCAGCCGGCGGAGCACCTCCAATGGACCCAGCTATGATGGGCGGAGCACCTCCAATGGACCCAGCTATGATGGGTGGAGCACCTCCAATGCCACCAATGGACCCAGCAGCTATGGGCGGAGCCCCTCCAATGGATCCAGCTATGATGGGCGGAATGCCTCCAATAGACCCAGCAACAGGAATGCCAATAGACCCAGCAACAGGAATGCCGATGGACCCAGCTATGCTGGGCGGAGCACCTCCAATGCCCCCGGAAGAAGAAGGTGACGATGTCGTTAAAGTAAGTATGGATGATCTTAAAGCACTGATGGAAGAAGTAGCAGGCGCCAAAGCAGGCGACGCTGAAAAACCACGTCGTGCAACCAATGCAGAGATCATGGACAAATTAACAGAGTTGGAAACGTCACTTTCGGCCCTCGTGGGCGGAGAACCGACTCCAGCTGATACAGGTATGATGCCTCCTGAATTAGAGGGCGCACCAATGCCTCCAGGATCCCCTGAAGAAATCTCAGCATTACTACAGAGCACAGGAATGGGAATGCCCCCAGAAGGAGCAGCTCCACCTATGCCTCCAGGAATGCCTGTACAAGCAGCAGCCAAGTCTAACACTATTGCTAGCCTAGTTAGCTCTTTAAAGGAGAAACAGAGATGAGCCAGAAACTTAGAGATGAATTACATAAACTAGCCAATATACAAGTGACCAAGCTACAGAAAGAAGCAGCTGAAGGGGACGCCCCAGCACCAGTAGGTGCTGCTCCTGTAACACGTGAGCTTAGCAAGGGTGAGATTATTAAGTTTATGCTTCTCTATGGTGGCGGAGGTGCAGCACTCGGCGCAGGTCTAGGCGCTGTAACAGGTGGTATGGATAATGTCGGCGCGATAGCAGGCGGCGGCATCGCAGGCCTAGCAGGCGGATCTTTACTTGGAGTAATGGCTTTGAACGCTCGTAGAATCAGAGAACACTCTGCAGCGCGCGAACAAGGAGCAGGGACAGAGCTTATGAATAGAAGCTGGAACTTAGGGGAAGGTGGTTTACTAGAAAGCACTCCAAGTGCGGCAGCATTAGGAGCCGGAACAGGCGTAGCTGCCCAAATGTTAAGTAGTGGATCTTTAAACAAGGTGCCCGGGGCTGTAACCAAGATACCTGGGGCCTTAAAAAAGGTACCTAAACTCTTCAAGATGCCTAACTTTAAAAAATTCAAGATGCCTAGTTTCTCTAAACCCAATCTTAAACCTGGTAATCTACAAATGGGTGCTAACGCCGGTAAGTACGTGAAAGGTGGCAGTAAAGGTAGCATTAATGGTGCTAGTATCTATAAAAACCTCCAGGGAGGAGCGAAGAAGGCCGCTTTGTTTGCACTAATGGGTATAGGTGCACAAATCGGCATCAATGAGTACAGAGGCCAGGCAAGGCATAAACGTCTTTCAAAACTACCCCCTGAATAAACATGATCACGACAGTAGGCAAAGAACTAGTTAAAGATGCTTTACCTGCTGCTTATCGTTCTTATGCCGAAGAGGCTATAGATGGTAAGCGGATCGGTGATCTTATGACTGATCTTGCTAAGAAAGATCCAGGTAAGTATAACGACACCCTCCAAAAACTTAATAACATAGGTCGTAATGTAGCAACTACATATGGCCGTGAAGCTAGTATTAGTCTCAAAGATTTAACAGTCCCTGCCTCCATCAGGAATAAGAAGCAAGAACTCAAGCAAAGAATACACCTTATAACAAATAGCACAGGCCTTACATCTGAGCAGAAGCTTGATGAGATTACGAAGGTAACCAATAAAGCCTCCAAGAACTTATCCGAAACAGTATATAGGGATCTCTTGGCCCGTAACAACTCTATGGCCAGACAAATAGAAAGTGGCTCCAGAGGGAATAAGACACAGCTTATGCAGACTGTCTTCGGTGATATGCTTATGGCAGATTCTACAGGCAAGACAATACCATTCCCAGGACTGGACTCCTATGGTAGTGGTGTATCTCCTTTACCTTATTGGCTTGGTGCTCAATCCTCCAGAAAGGGCATGTGCCTCGCAGGAAGCACATTGGTTAGAATGGCTGATTTCTCCGTTAAAGCTATAAAAGACATAACCAAAGGTGAGAGGGTAATAGGAGCCGATACTGAAGGAAATACTTTTCCGGTAGAGGTTATCGACACTTTTGATAATGGGGAACGAAAAGTTAATGATTACACGTTCAGGGTAGGAAGGATGGATAATCTTGTAACACTAACAGCTACAGAAAACCATAAAGTCCTCTCTGTCATTAAGAATGGACAGGCAACACCTCATCTAAGAATCCCTTCTAAGCTACCTCTCAGCCAGGCATGGCGTTGTTTTGGCATGACACCGGCCGGCACCTATCAATGTAAGGCAGAAACCTCACAGCCGTATGCTCGTTTATTGGGCTTATTATTAGGCGATGGACATTTAAGCGAGAAATATAGTGTTACGTTATCTTCAATAGATGTTGATCTAATAGAGAAGCTTAACAAGGATCTAAACAATGTTCAGCTTAAACATATAAAGAGGAATAGAACGTCCGGAGAGCCCTCCTTAGAGTACGTAGTAATTGGAAAAGGGATTAGAGACCAAGCAAAACACAGAAACCCTATAAAAAGATGGCTTGATACCTTTGGATTACTGGGCACACATTCCCATACTAAGTTTATACCAGAGGAGAGTAAGAGATGGTCAAATGCTGATATAGCTAATTTGATACATGGGTTATATGAGTCGGACGGTTGGTGCCGCAAAGGTAGTAATACATCTAACTTACCAGGTGTAGGCTGGTCGATGTCTTCAGAAATATTATTGAACCAACTAAAAGAACTGTTACAAACCAGGTTTGGCATCTACACAACAACTGTAAGCCCTGTTAAACTTTCAAAGACCAGATCCTTTAATAAGAGTGGAAAAGAGATAATACACAGACTTGATATGTACACCCTTAGAGTAACTAATGAGTCTTCTATTTATAAATTTAATAAACTACTGGCGTATGGAAGAAAATCAGATGAATTTAGAGAACTACTTAGTAAGCATACCCCTAATAACAGGGACGATAGTCTTGTTTTCGGGTATACAGGTAAATCAGACTCCTATAAAATAAATACGTATGATTTATCAGTGAACCACCCTGATCATCTATTTGTACTAGCTAATGGAATGGTAGTATCTAACTCCGATACACAATTCAGTACAGCTGAGTCAGGCTATTTAAGCAAACAATTAACAAACGTAGCCCATCGTAATATAGTAACTATGCCCGACTGCGGAGTTACACAAGGCCTTAAAGTAGAAGGTGACGACTCTGACAATGTAGGCAGTATACTACTGCAGCCTGTCGGTACCCTTAAAGCCGGTACAATTATACAAGCAGAACACTTACCCCTTATGACCGACAAGAAAGTAACAGTACGTAGCCCTTTAACATGTGAAGCACCAGAAGGCGTATGCCAACAGTGCACAGGTGTAAGAGAGAAAGGTACCTTACCTGATATAGGCGAGGCTGTGGGCATCAATGCTGTACGTTCCTTTGTAGAGGCACTAACACAATCCGGTCTTGGTTCGAAGCACATAGGCGGAGTAGGCGGTAAAGACGAAGAGGAAGTAGGTCTAACAGGTTTCAAAGAAGTAAATCAATTTGTACAAGTCCCTAAAGAGTTTGTAGGTGGTGCAATATTATCAGAAGCTGATGGTAAGGTGGCAAAGATACAAGATGCTCCCCAAGGTGGTAAATACATCATGGTCAGCGGTAAGCAGTATCATATTCCACGAGAACTCCACACAGCAGTAAAGATAGGCGATAATGTAGAAGCAGGTGATGTCCTTAGCAACGGAGTACCCAACCCTTCAGAGATTGTAAAGTATAAAGGTATAGGCAGTGGCAGACGTTACTTCATGGAACAGTATCATAAAATATTAAAGAAGAATGGAGCAGGTACTAACAGGCGCAATCTGGAACTCTTTGCCCGTAGTTTCATATCCAAAATTAAGATAAATGATCCCGAGGGTTACAATGGCCATATGGTAGGTGACGTTGTGGATTATGATTATTTAGCATCCAGATGGCAACCTAGAGAGGGTTCTAAGTTGAAATCAGTCACAAGTGCAAGTAATTTATATCTAGAGAAACCCTATTTACATTATAGTATAGGGACACGAATTACGCCGAAGGTATCTAAGGAACTGAGGAGTAACGGAGTAGGACTGGTTGCAACGCATCCTAAACCACCTCCCTTTGAACCGTTTGTCGTTCGTGCTCAGGATTTTACACAACATGATAAGGATTGGATGACTCGCTTAGGCGGAGAAAATCTCAAACGTTCAACATTAGGGGCCGCTACTCGTGGGTCTAAGAGTGAACGTAAGAGTACATCTTATTATCCAGCAGTAACAAACATTGGAGATTAAAATGACAGACAGCAGGAAACATGGATACCTAGCAGGGTATTTAGCGAAGGAAGCCGAGATGTGGGACGATCCGAGAGTTAAGAAGCCATCTGATGGAGCAATCGCAGCTGATGCTGGGAAGATAGGCCTAGATAAGACTCTACGTAAATACCCCGCACAGAACGCAGGCGAGAAAGAGTGGCAACTACAAAACATGAAACCAGCCGCTATTCCTCAGAAGAAACAGGTAGCGGTTCCTAATGTAGAGCCCCAATTCAAAGGATTAACAGGGGATGCCTTTAAGAATAAAATTAAAGAGTTATTAACAAAATATCCTGCACAAAATCCTAGCGAAAAAGAATTACAGATGGAACTGGGCGCTGATATAGGTCGTCCTATACCTAAGTATATGACCAACAAACAATTGGCAGGATCTAAAAAGTTGCTTGAGTTAAAAGCACTTAAATAGTATTAATTAACACAAGGAAATTACCATGGCAGGTTCAAATTTCGAAGTACAACTAGGGCAGCTGGCCGACTCGCAAATTGCGCAGGACGCCCCAGCATTAACGCCTTACAAGGTCGGCTTTCAGCTCATCGATAAAGATGATGATGAGACTCGAGGAGTCGGTGTATCAGTATTCCAATTGAATGATCAATGGATTTACATCCCAATCTTTTATCTCAATGGACGGATCAAAGGA
>Ga0222637_1000633_pt1 | contig 14281 bp, 14 predicted proteins | sample AntAcemetagen143_FD_181149 | JGI IMG/M metagenome (GOLD analysis project Ga0222637, IMG submission 181149) | Saline water microbial communities from Ace Lake, Antarctica - #143 | ecosystem: Environmental > Aquatic > Non-marine Saline and Alkaline > Saline | place: Antarctica: Ace Lake...
AACAATTTAAATATAAAGGTTATAATTTTAGAAAATTCATATTCTTTTAAAGAAATGATGTCTTTAATTTATCATTGCGAATTTCTTGTAGGAAATGATTCAGGTCCAGGAATAATTGCTCAATGTTTTAGAAAAAAATCCTTTATAATTTTTGGGTCAACTCATCCTAAATATTTACATTTATCAAAATTCAATGTATCTATTTTTGATGAAAATAGGCATGCTTTATGTCACCATAAAACGCGCCAAGAAGAAATTGATTGTTGTGAACCTTTTTGTATGGAAAAATTAAGACTTGAAAAAGTATTTGAAATAATAAAAAATAATTATGAATAATTTAAAAATAAAACTTTCTTTTATTAGAGGATTAAATAGGATTGTTATAAAAGAAATTAAAGAAAAAACTTCTTACAGAATAATTGAAGAAGGTGTTGATTTTATTTATTTAAATTTCAAAAAAGATTTTGAAGAACTATCTAGTTTGAAGAGTGTTAGATTGGTGAGCATTATAATAATTGGGTCATTATATAATCCAACATATTTATCAAAACATAAGTCTGTTTTAAAAGAAATAATTGATGAAATAATAAACAGAAAGATAGAAAAGTTTTCTACTTTTAAGATTTCTTGTGCGGGCTCAAATTCTTCTGAAATTAAAAGTATTTCAAAATATATTGAAGAAGAATTTAAATTAAATGAAAGCATCGAAGCTGATTTAAAAATTAATATTGCTAAAATTGACGATCTTTGGGAAGTGTCTATTCAAGCAACTAGAAGACCTCTTTCTTTTAGGAATTATAAAATTAGTAACATGAGTGGAGCTATGGATCCTACAATAGCCTATGCTCTTAATGAGTATTGTAATATAAAAGAGAAAAAAACATATTTAAACGCTTTTTCTGGTAGTGCAACTTTATTGATTGAAGCCGCATTAAGAAACGAAAGTTTAGATATTTTAGTTGGTTTTGATAATAATAAATCACATTTATCATTAGCCTATCAAAATATAAAAAAATCAGGTTTACTTAGAAAAGTAAAACTTTTTGAGAAAGATATTTATGACCAACCCAAAATGGGTAACTTTGATATTATCGTAGCTGATTTGCCTTTTGGTATGGCGATATCAAAAAATGAGGATTTGGAAAAGATGTATACTGCTTTTGTAGATTTTGCCGAAAGATCTTTAGAAAAGAAAGGTGTTTTAGGAGTTTATACTAATGAACATGAATTATTTAAACAAATATTAAATTTGTCAAAATGGAAGATTATTAAAGAAGTTGAATTAAAGTTGGACACGAATATTAACTCATATTTGTATCCAAAAATATTTGTATGCAAGAAAATATAATTGAGTTAGACTTGAAAAAATACCTATTACAATTTTCAAATAATAAAGTTGATTTTTATCGATTCCCTGGGAATTATGGAGATTCGTTAATTTATCATGGAACAAAAACTTTATTAGATGAATTAAATATAGATATTAATTTTGTAGAAACAGATTCTGATATTGTTAATGATATTTTATTTATTGATGGAGGGGGAAATTTGGTAGATGAATACGATGATGTTTATAGTTTTCTTGTCAAAAAACATCGGATGTATAAAAAAATCGTATTATTACCTCACACGATTAGAGGAGAAAGACAATCGAAGCTTATCCAGTCTTTAGGTTCAAATGTGACTATTTTTTGTAGGGAAAAAATTACCTATGAATTTGTTAAAAAGAATGTAACGAAAGCAGAATGTTATCTTTGGTTTGATTGTGCTTTTTACAATGATTTAAAAGATTATTCAGGAGCTGGAGAAGGAATTTTAAACTCTTTTAGAGTAGATGTTGAATCAAACAAAAAAGAATTACCTACTGACAACGAAGATATTTCATATAATGGGTGGTGTATGAAGCCTTTATTAGGATTTCTTAAAAAAATAGAGAAATATAAAGAGATTAGAACTGATAGACTGCATGTTGCTATAGCCAGTGCAATGCTTGGTAAAAGAGTATTATTTTATTCTAATTCATATTACAAAAATATGGCAGTTTATGAATATTCTCTTAAAAAATACTCCAAAGTCATATTTATATATGAAAATGATTATGATTTAGTTTCATATAAGCGAATACATTCAATATTCTTAGAACATTTTAGTAAAAAAAATGTTGATACAAAACATAATATTTTAGACTTATTTAATGAGTTAATTTTTCTAAACCATAAATTATGGCACTTTGAGGATTTAGCAAGAAGTTTAGAATCAACTGATAAATTAGTGAGAGAAACAAAAAGAAGCATCGACAAAACTAATCAATTAAGAAATGATATTATTAGAAAAATTGATTTTAATTTAATCAATTTGTTAAATAATAAAGACAACGAAGATATAGAAAAGTTTGTCTCAGAAAGCCCTGCTGTATTTATAGATAAATTATCAATTATATTTATAAGAAAATTTGAGATAGAGAGGTTAATGTTTTATATAAAAGATAACAAAGATTTGAATGATGTTTATAACCAAAAATTAGACGTGATTAATAGGCAGATTGATTTTAATGGTGTTTTTTTAGATATTCTTATTAATAAAATAATATTAGGAAAAGTATTTTTCAAAATATTTAATCCTGTAAAAATATATAATGATAATAATATTCAAAAGTATATAAATAGATTACAACAAGACGTTGAAAAAAATTAAAAGACTTAGATTTTTTTTAGATAGTTTGGGTAAAGGTAAATTTTTAAAGTCTTTGCAGAAAATTAAAAATAAAAAAGAATTTGATAATTTATTTTTTAAGACTTATAAATTTAAACTAAATTATAAGGAGATAAATAAGGTTTATTTAAATTAATTATGAATTTTTTAAAAGACAAGGATATTTTCTATAAAATCTTATATCTGAATAAGTTCACCCACATATTAGACTTTTCTGGCGAGAAATCTAATGAAACAATTTAATATATCAAGAGGAATAAGAGGTTGGAGAACTTTAGAAAATAATGTGTTAAAGTTCCGCTATATGATAAAAGCCGAAGCTTTAAGAAAAGCAAAAATCTTAACATTCTGGCAGAAATATGGACTACAAGCTACTATTGATGCCTATCAAGTTCAAAGATCTACTTTGTATCTATGGCAGAAGAACTTAATTAAAAGCAAAGGAAAATTAGAATCCCTAAATAATCAATCTAGAAGACCTAAAACTATTAGTAAGAGAAGATTATTAACAATAGTTGAAGAATATATTCTTCAACTAAGAAAAGATCACCCTAAACTAGGTAAAGAAAAGATTAGTAGATTATTGATAGATTTTTGTAAAAAAGAGAAACTTGAATACAAATATTCAGCTTCAACGGTAGGAAGAATATTAACTAATCTTAAGGAAAGAAGACTACTTCCTAACTACGTTAAATTATCTATTCACGGTAGAACAGGTAATTTAATAGAAAGAAAAACAAGCAGGAAACAAAAGAAATTAAGAATTAAACATGCTCAAGTTAAAAAGAATAATCACTTAGTTCAAGTAGACACCATTGTCTATTTTATTAATGGTATTAAAAGATATATTATTACTCCATTAACCCCAAAACAGACTTTGTTTTTGCTCTAGCCTACAAATCTCACTCCTCAGCTAATACTAGAGATTTCTTTATTAAACTACGAGAAGTAAGTCCTTTTCAAATTACTCAAGTTCAAACAGACAACGGTTCTGAATTTAATAAATATTTTGGAGAATACATGCAAAAACAACAAATTGTGCATTTTCATAATTATCCTAGATGTCCCAAAATGAATTGTTTTGTAGAGAGATTTAACAAAAGTCTTAAAGAAGAATTTGCTAATTATCACAGAAGTACCTTAGCTTATGATTTAGATTTATTTAATAGAAAAATGATAGATTATCTACTATGGTACAATTGTTACAGACCACACCATTCCTTAAAATTAGAATCACCCATGCAGTTTATTATTAATAGCCTAAATACAGAAAAGTCTAATATGTTATGGACGAGTACAATATCTTGACTATAAATTCAAATTAGTCTATAATTAAAGCACAATAGAATAAATTGAAAATGTATTTAAGTGGATGTTTAAGAAACACCCCAAGACGATGTAACTAAGTTGTATTGTCTTGGGGTTTTTCTATTGCCAAAAGGGTCGATACCTCCTCAAGACTGATTATTTTTATTAGTCTAATATATTATTTATTATGAATAAAACAAAATTATTGCCACTTGAATGGCATACAGAGAAACTATTAGTTAAGGATCTAAAATCTTGGGAAGAAAATCCAAGGACTATTACAAAAGAAAGACTTGAAAAATTAAAAGATAGAATTATACAACGAGGAATGCACGATGTAGTAAAGATAGATACAGATAAGACAATCTTGTCAGGTAATCAAAGAAAAAAAGTGCTTATTGATCTAGGAATTAAAGAAGTAATTGCTTTAATACCTAATCGCCCTCTTACTAAAGAAGAAAGAAATAAAGTTGCACTTGAAAGCAATACCAACGACGGAGAATGGGACTTCGAAGATTTGAAATCGTTTGAACTAGACACATTGATTGATGTTGGTTTTGATAAAACTGAATTAGAAGATATTTGGGATGAACACTTAGAAGTTACAGACGACGATTTTGATGAAGTTGCTGAATTAAAAAAGATAAAGAAAACAGATATCAAATTAGGGGATATGTTTAAGTTGGGGTCGCACACCCTAATTTGTGGAGACGCTCTTGATCTAAATGTTGTTAATCGTCTTATGGGAGATGTTAGAGCTGACTTTGTTGATGATGATTTACCATTCAATATTGGATTATCATATGACAAGGGGGTAGGAAACAAAAGTCACTATGGAGGTACGACAAACGATAACAAAACAGACGAAGAATATCGGATATTCGTAAAAACGATTATGCAAAATGCCATATCTGTTTCTAAACCAAATTGTCATTATATATTCTGGTGTGATGAACGCTTCGTATGGTTATTTCAGACTTTGTATAAAGAACTAGGAATTGACTCAAAGAGATTGCTTATTTGGTTGAAGAATAATTTTTCACCTACGCCTACTGTAGCCTTCAATAAAATGACAGAATTTGCTGCGTATGGAACTCGCGGAAAGGTTTATCTTTCTAAGAACATTAATAACTTACACGAAGTTACAAACAAAGAATTTACAACAGGTAATAATTTATCTGAGGAAATCCTAGACCAATTGAATATTTGGATGGTTAAGCGATTACCAAGTAATCAATACTCTCATCCCACGCAGAAGAATCCTGAATTACACTCCAAAGCTTTACGAAGATGTACTCGTTCCGGTGATATTGTTCTAGATTTAACGGCAGGTTCAGGGAGTATTCTTTCTGCATGCGAACAATTAAATCGAGTAGCATATTTATGTGAACTTGATCCAATATTTTGCCAGGTCATCATTAATCGTTTCCATGCTCAAACTGGAATTAATGCAGTAAAAATAGAACATGAAAAAAGATAGAATTAGAGATAAATTCCTCGGTGAACTAAAACAGATACCAATTGTAAGGGTGGCTTGTAAGCGTAGCGGGATATCACACAATAGTGTTTATCGGTGGAGGAATGAAGATCCTTATTTTGCGTCATTAATGAGTGATGCTTTACAGGAAGGAGAGGATTTTATAAATGATCTGAGTGAAAGTCAATTAATAAATCTTATTAAAGAGAAGAAATTCCCCGCAATTCGTTTTTGGCTAGCACACCGTCATTCTAAATTCAAAAAAAAGGAGGCAGAAGTAGTGGTAAAAGAAAATTTCGATAGTAAGGTCGTTATTAAAGAAATGGGCTTAGTGGGTGAAGATTTTAAAGACGATAATCTTGAAGCAACCACAATTAAGATTACGAAACATTTATTACGTCGATAATACTATTGTTTCAGTAGTATATAAACCTGATTGTATAACAATCAGGTTTTTATACTTAAAAAATATCTATTATTTTTAATAAACGATAAGTTGCCAACAATATTGCTTAGCAAAAGACTCTTTTTCTGTCATTAATATAGGTATGGAAATGAATGTATTATCTCAACAAACAAAATCTGCTACACAAGTAGATGTTAAGTTAAAGTATTGCTTATATGCTCGTAAAAGTACTGAATCAGATGAAAGACAAGCATTATCAATTGATTCACAGGTTAAGGAAATGTTACAGATAGCTGAACGAGAAAATCTTGAGATCGTTGATATAAGGAGAGAATCAAAATCAGCTAAAGATTCAAATAACAGACCTGTATTTAAAGAGTTGTTAAAAGATGTTTCAAACGAAAGATTTAATTCAATTCTTACATGGGCTCCTGATAGACTTTCAAGAAATGCAGGAGATCTAGGCTCTGTTGTTGATTTAATGGATTCTAAAAAATTATTGAGTATTCGTACTTTTGGACAAACATTTTCTAATTCACCAAATGAAAAATTTCTCTTAATGATTCTTTGTTCTCAAGCGAAACTTGAAAATGATAATAGAGGTATAAATGTAAAAAGAGGGTTAAGGACAAGATGTGAAATGGGATTATGGCCAACATGTCCACCAACAGGATATTTTAAAGAAAAAAGAATGGATAGAAAATGTGAATGTATTATTGATTTTGATAGAGCACCTGTTATAAAACAAATATTTGAGAAAGTGGCTTATGAGAAATGGTCTGGAAGAAAAATTTATCATTGGCTTAGGTTTGATTTAAATTTTAGAACCGAAGCAGGAAAGAAACATTTAAGTTTGGGAAATATTTATAGATTATTAGAAAATACATTTTATTATGGAACTTTCGAATATCCTCGAAAATCAGGTAATTGGTACAAAGGAAAACATAAAGCAATTATCACGAAAGAATTATTTGATTTAGTACAAGGACAAGTAAAAAATTCTCAATTAGTTAGAAAAGAAAATATTGAATTTGCTTTTACTAAAATTATGAAATGCGGACTTTGTGGGTCTGGAATATCTGCAACAGAAAAATTTAAAAAGTTAAAAAATGGAGATTTTAATCGACATGTTTATTATGGTTGTACAAAAGCGAAAGACAAATATTGTAAATGTGGGTATATAAATGAAACTGATTTAATTAAACAATTACAAAAACTAATTGATAAGTTAGATTTTAAGAAAACTCCCATAGAAAATAAAATCAAAGCAGAAATTAAGAGATTTAAGAAATTCCAAAGTATGGTCACAGGGAAGTGTAACAAAATTGAGGTAAATGAAGTAGATATAAAGAACTACATAAAATTTATTCTTAAAGAAGGTGAAGATAAAGAGAAGCGTGAATTACTCGGTTGTTTAAAAGGAAAAATTTTATTAGGAAATAAAATAGTATCTATATGAGTAAATTATTTTTTTAGATCACTTATTATCTTTTTTGCTAAATGTTGGGCAAAATTAACAGGAACAGCATTTCCTATCATTTTATATCCATCAGCAATATTTTCATATTTAAAAATAAAAGTATCAGGAAAAGTTTGAATTCTCGCACATTCTCTAACCGATAATCTTCGATAAAGATGTTCTTTTCCAGGAACAAAGATTCTCTTATTCTGTTCAACAAACTTCATCTTGGGGGCTTGTGGGTGTAAAGGGGCATGTCTTCCTCCTGCTTGGATAGTAAAAGAAGGTTCGTCCCAAGAACGTACTCGGTTTCTAGACATATACATTGTAGAAAACCCCCCATTCATATGTTCGTGATTAGGAACAAATAAATCTTTTATATCATTTGCTTTATTACTTTCTTTCGCTGGTTTTGATAATCTCAAATCAAAAATAGAATCTCTAAGAATAGGTTTTTTGGAAGACCTTTCGGGAAACTCAAAGGTTTTACCTGTTTTTTTATGATAACCAATTATAATAAGTCTTTTTCTGTCTTGAGGAACATCATAATCGTGAGCATTAAGTAATTTGTAAGTCACGTTGTAATTTAATTTTTTAAATGAATTTAAAATTTCATCAAAAGCTTCGCTATGTCTATCAGATAAAATCCCAGAAACATTTTCAGCAAGAAAAAATAAAGGTTCTTTTTCTTTTAATATTCTTATATATTCAAAAAATAACTGACCTCTTGAATCACAAAGACCTCTTCCTGCTCCTGCTTCACTCCAGCTTTGACAAGGTGGACCTCCTATAATACCGTCAACGTCTGGTATTTCCGACGAAAGAACATCTGTTATATTTCTCTTGTCTAAATTTACATGAGGAAAATTATATTTAAAAGTTTCCCAAATAGATTTATCATATTCATTAGCCCAGACAGTTTTAAAACCAGCTTTTTCAAAGCCTAAATCTAAACCTCCTGCTCCTGTAAACAAAGAAACTATTTTCATTTTATTTTATAAATTTTATTAATTTAGCTTTAAGTAATTTTGCTGGGTTATTTGGGGATTTGATTTCTATATCAGTAATATTTAAATTAGAAGTTTTTTCTATTTGCTCCCTATCTTTTTTTGGAAAAGATTTATATTTTTCTTCAAGCATAATTGCATTCACAGTTAAGTCTTTTTCTTTTTCTATACTTGTCACATAATTAAAAACATTTAAAGGATTATCAATACCCCACATTCCACGAATCCTTAAATAAGTAATACCTAAAGGATCGACTTTGTTAACCCTGCCAAGTTCTTTTGTTTCTGAGAACTCAACGTTCGGTAAACTATTAACCCCGTCTGAAATTTTAGCTCTAATTCTTTCATAGATATCTTTTCCAGCTGCATAACAATCACCATAAACAAACCATAAAGCCTTTAGTTTATTTTGTTGCATTGCTCCTATAATATAAATTAAATCTTTTTCTCTCCAATTTTCACATTCTCGACATTCTTGTGTAATCATCGGGCTATCTGAATATAACTTATCTTTTGGATACGAACTATTGAGTGCTATTTGAGATCTGATACTCTCGATTTTCTTTACCTCGATAGCATCTCCATTTAAAATGATAATATCAGGTGGGTTATTTTGATTTCCTATGTACGAAAAATATTTACTATATAATTTATTTTTTTCTGAATCATTTTTTACATTAAATGAATCAGAAAATAAATCTTTGACATAGGATTCGAGGGTATCTCCCATATTATTTGCTCTATTTTTCCCATTAGTATTATAACGATTTGAAATATCTGTTATTGGATTTTTAGAAAGATTTATTAAAGCTTTAAGTATATTAGTCATATTTTTTCTTTTTATTATAGATATAATTATATCATCTATTTGTTGATATAAAAAATAATTCAATTATTAGTAATTTTGTATTAGGAGGGATTTGGTTTCCATTTCTAAATATTCTGAAAAACTCCAATAAAAAAATAAAAGTATGAGTTAGGAGGTTTCAAAAAATTTTTATAAACATATTTTGTTATTTTTTAATTTTTTTCTTCTCACTCACCCTTAAAACCCCTAGGACGAAGTTTTGGTGTTTTGGAAAATTTTTTATTATGTTTTGGTTTTCGCTTTTTATTTTTTGTACTCTGGATTAAATATTTCCATTATTATTTTTCCTATATCACTAAGTGAAGCAACCATATCCCCACCACTAGCTTCAGCTTCCGAACCTCCACCGTACCGAGTCGCTCCTACCTTTACTTCAATAGTATCACTCGATAAATCAAATAAACCAGAACTTATTAAACTTCCTGGAATATTTTCTACATATAAATATGATGGGTATGATTTGTTTGGATTATTTTTTAAAAACCATTCTAAGTCATAATTCGTAATTGTTTCAACTATATCAGAACATCTTAAAAAATCATCATAACTAATCTTTTTTTCAATAAAGTTCTTAAATAACCGAGCAACTAATTCAGAATTTATATAATCATTACAGTTATCAATAATATATAATAATTTTTCACCAACTTTAACCCTATATTTTTTAGAGTTATCTATTTGATCAATCATTTTCTTTCTTTCTTTTGGAGAAATATCCTTTAATTCATTTAAAAAATAAACTATCTTCTTTAAAGATAACTTATCTTTAATATTAGCCCCAAACCTCATCAATCCTGTTATAGTTCCAATAACAGGAATATCCTTAAAAGTTCCGTCCCGTATTAAGGAATCAATAGATACTTCGACTAAATCAAAAGCGACTTTTGACAAATCAGTATCAATCAAAGTTGTGTCAAAAGACTCTTGTATATTATTTTGTTTTTGGAAACGTTTCATAAATTATTAATTAGTACGACATGGTTCTTGTAATATATCTGATATTTCGTCAGATATATCTAAGGATTTATATATTTCTTTATATAATTTTTTAGCAAGTATTGGTTCTACAGAATTAATAAAATCAATTTTTCCTTTTAAATTTCTAAATTTACCCATTGCATAAGATCTAACTGATGATTTTATTATTTCATTTTCTTCGTATTCCTCTCTAGATATACCCAACATATACAAAGCTTCTTTAGTGACTCCATGTTTTTTTAAATAATATATTTGAAGTCTTAAATTTCTTTTATATCGTTTTGAAATTCTAGGGCGTATATTATCAAAAACAGTTAAACCTGTTACATATTGCCTTTGTCCTCTTAACGAAATGAGTGTTTTTGATTTATTTAATTTAAATCCATATGTATTAATTATTGATTCTATTTTATTTATATCTGGACATTCATAATTTGAGGAAATAGTAATATCATCAGCATATCTTGTGTAATTATATTTATCATTACAATAGATAGAGTTTAATTCATTGTCCATTGAAATTAAAGCTAAGTTAGCGATTACAGGACTTGTTACAAACCCTGCCACAAGATTACCATTTAATGTTACTAATTTTGCTATCATTATACTTATGTCTAAACTACATCCTAGTTCTTGGAAAACAAAAGCAACTTGTTCAAGGCTAATACTTTCAAAAAAGTTTTTAATGTCAATTTTTAAAATAATTTTTTTTGCTAAATGAGCGGATGCATTTGATCGAATATTTTTTCCATGAACAAAACCGTGAACACAATCTGGTGTTTTGTATAATTTATTTAATCTACTTTGTAATTCTTTCTGTGGAGTAAGTATTTTGTTATTTATAACTTCATACACAATTCTATATTCATTTTTCCTATTCACTTTGGGTATTTTTATTTGAAGATAAGAACTTTTTTCTCTTTTTACTTTACTTTCTCCTTGTTTACAAACAACATAAGGTGATGATATAAATGTCTCAAAATAATCTTGGTCAATACCAAGAAATTCAGAAAGCATTTGAATATTTTTTATATCTTTGAATTCCATATGTTTAATTATCAACCCTTGGTACATTGAACTTGTGTTAATTCCACTACGAGTACGAACTCATACTCACTCCAAAAGATAGAGTTACCAAGGGCTGATAATTAAACATAATTCAAAAAATCTGATATTGATGACGTCTCTTTTCTTCCCTCAAAATATTTACTATTCATCAAATCAGAAATTAAGGCTATTTTAGGTTCTATTAATTTAAGATTCTCAGTTTGATAATTATACTTCTTTCCTTTTTTACCACCAACTTTAGCAGTATATATTATATGGTTTAGATAATCTATAACATCGACCCCTGTATCCTCATTTTTACCTTGTATCTTACAAGTAATTTTAATAGGTTCTGATATTAACCCCTCTTCTAATAGATTTTTATTAATTTCTTCTAACATTAATGAAACGGATTCATTTTCAATAGTTTTTTTTGTTGTACTTTGTTCCATTATGATATTAATATTTTCATCCTTAAATTTTAATAATCTATCTTTAAGTAATTTTTTCAAAAGAAAATAATATACATTCTCTTCTCTTTCCATCATGTCAGAAAATTTAGAGGTTTCCTTATCAATTAAAACAAAATAACTTCTAAAGTTTAGTGTGTTTAATATAGGTACAAACTTTGTGTATATATCAACATGGTTAGTGGATGCATGGAAACCTTTTTTCTTAAAGTCTTTTTTATGTCTGAAGTGATATGAACTATTGAGTATTTCAGTTTTAAGTTTACCTATCTTTGTATTAATTTCAACTGCATTATTTGTTATGATGCACCCAATTATAAATACAGATTTACCACCTTTATTTATTGGTGTTAAGTCTCCAGACTCGTCAATATATATGTATATATCACTCATAATTTATAATTATTTTTACTAAAAGCTAAGGTTGTTTTTCCTATCCTATTATTATCTATTCTACCTCATCCTTATAAAATGCTCCAGTATTTTGATAGTATTTTATATATTAGAAAGACTGTTTGAATTTAAAACAATTATCATAAACAAAAACCACCTAATCAGGTGGTTTTTGTAGATCTTCGTGCTAGCACGATGTTGCGGAGAGGACAGGATTCGAACCTGCGGTGGAATTACTTCCACACTCGCTTTCCAAGCGAGCGCCTTCAACCGCTCAGCCACCTCTCCATATATATTTAACTTTACTTTAAACCAAACAAACTTACAAAAATTATCTTTATTTTACCGCGGTTGAACAAGTTCATCCACCTCGCTTTGCTTGGATGAATACTTCCAAAGGTCGTATCCATCCGCTCAGCCACCTCTCCATATATTTATTTTATATACTTTACACTAAACTCCTTCTCCTAGCAAAGCTCTAATTCTTTCTTTAACAGGTGGATGAGTCATAAACATCTTTGCAAAAAAACCAATCTTCCTTTCTTCTAAATCATCAGATTGTTTAACCTTCTTATTATAAGGATCAGAAATAAATAAATGAGCAGTCGCACGATTAGCCTTTTTCATAGGAATATTACTTTGAGAAATCTTTTTCAAAGCATTGGCTAAACCTTCTGGATAACGAGTTAAAAGAGCTCCTGAAGCATCAGCTAAGAATTCTCTTTTTCTTGAGATAGCTAATTGAATTAAACTAACCGCTATGGGAGCTAAAATTGCAAATGCTACCCCAGCTATTATCATAACAACTTGAGTTCTATCATTAGAATCACTATCTTTTTTTCCATAAAGTGAAAATCTTAAAAAGAAATCTGAAAGAAGAGCCACAAAACCGACTAAAACAACTACTACTGTAGAAAGAAGAATATCATTGTTACCAATATGAGATAATTCATGAGCAACTACCCCTTCCAATTCATTTTTTTCTAATAAATCCAATAACCCTGTTGTCACTGCAATAGTAGCTTTTTCTTTATTACGACCAGTTGCAAAAGCGTTAGGAGAAGGATCTTTAATCACGTACACCTTGGGCATCGGTAATCCAGCTGTAATGGAAAGATTCTCAACAATATTTAATAAATCTCGATATTTAATTTTGTCAGCCTTTGCTGCTCCAGAAATCCCTAAAGCAATTTTATCAGAATACCAGTAGCTAGAAAAATTCATTACCAGACTAAACAAAACTGCCACATACAAGATAACAGGATTATCAAACATCTGACTAAATATCCAACCAGCAGTAACAACCACCACTAAAAAAATAGTCATCAATAACCATGTTTTTCTAACATTCTCACCTTGGTGGGTGTAAAGAGTTGCCATACTAAAAAATTAGAAATTTACCTTTACGTTTTCTTTAGCTTCTGAACCTTCTTCTAGTTCAAAGAACTCCCTCTTTTCAAACTTAAACATATTAGCAATTACATTTGAAGGAAATATTTCAATCTTAGTATTTAAGTCCCGAACATTTCCGTTGTAAAAACGACGAGCTGCTTGAACCTTATTTTCAGTATCAGATAATTCTGTTTGTAACTCCAAGAAATTTTGGTTAGCTTTTAAATCAGGATAACTTTCTGCTACAGCAAATAAAGACTTCAAAGCCCCAGACAACATGTCTTCTGACTTCCCTTTCTCTTTTGCTCCTTGAGAATTCATTGCAGCTGACCTAGCTTCAGTTATTTTTTCAAAAGTTTCTTTCTCATGACTCGCATAACCTTTAACAGCATTAACTAAATTAGGAATGAGATCATAACGTCTCTTCAACTGAACATCAATATCAGCCCAAGCTTCTTTTGACCTATTCTTTAAAGTTACAAGACTATTAAATGAAAGGGTTATCCAAGCAAAAAATACAACAACAACCCCTAATATAATATAAAGCATATTTTTTTAAATAAATTAATAATATAAGATTAATAATATCACAAATAAAAAGTTATCCCCAGAATCCTTGGAGGTTGAACCTCCAAATAGTTTTGTTAATTCTAATTTGTGCCGAGGGGGAGACTTGGTCAGGAATATTTTTTCTAAAGAAAAAATTTCACGACCCTGACTCATTATTGTTCCCTCTGGTCACAATATATTCCGTCTTTCAAGTC
>Ga0222637_1000641_pt1 | contig 14202 bp, 21 predicted proteins | sample AntAcemetagen143_FD_181149 | JGI IMG/M metagenome (GOLD analysis project Ga0222637, IMG submission 181149) | Saline water microbial communities from Ace Lake, Antarctica - #143 | ecosystem: Environmental > Aquatic > Non-marine Saline and Alkaline > Saline | place: Antarctica: Ace Lake...
AACCCCATGCCCTTCCCCGACTTGCCTACCCCCGAAGAACGTCCCGAAAGGGAAGATGGAGGGCCTTCCTTCGTCCCACAATTCCCTGTCGAAGACACCATTAGTAGATCAAATAGGGAAGCCACTACCAGGGAAGCCCCCCTCCACAGGGATGACACCCGGACAGGGAGGACAGTCCCTGCGAGGAGGCGTCTGGTCGGCGGGAGGTTCATCAACGTCCCCGACGAACCCCCAATTGAAGACGCCACCCTCTCCTCCTCCGATAGTGAGTAGCCTGAAGTTTACTCCGTTTGCATGGGCCAAGTTGCAGTACCTGTTGACCAAACCTACGGAGGTGTGTGTGTTCGGGTACTCATCGGGGGATAACCCATTGGAGGTGTGTGATCTGGTGGTCCCCGACCAGCAGGCATCAGCAGCCACGTTCGATCTCGACATGAAGAAAATGGCGAAGATGTGTGATGCGTACCGGAAAGAGGGGATTGAGATGGATAGTTACTACTACATTTGGGGACATACCCATCCGGCGGGAGTGACCAACTTTAGTGGGGTAGACATTGATAGCCGAGAAAGGACGACGGATAGCTGTCCTTGGTCGGTCACCTTCATCGTGACAAAGAGCCATGAGGCCAAGGCTATATTGTTATGTAAGATCAAGGGAGTGCGGATCGAGAAGGAACTGCCGATTGAGGTGGACTGGACCGTACCCTTTGGTGAGAGTAAAGAGAAGGAATGGGGGGAGGAGTACCTTAATCGGGTACATACCTTTCCAGCGACCAACCTTAATGGGTACGCAAAAGGGGGTTGGCCTTATCAATACGGGAATGACGTCCAAGACTATCGGGACGACGAGTATGAATGGCAAGGGCAAAGGCAGCCAGCGGTGGGGAAGTATCGTACCCGGTATCGGACCTCGGGAGAGGGCCTTGTTGAAATCCCAGAGACCACCCCAACCAAGGCGGGAGGACTCGATGGATTCGCCAGCAGTTACTGGGACCCCAAAGAAATGCGATGGATCTCCTCTTATGATAAAGGGGAAGCCGAAGATACTGGAAGCGGGAAGGTCATCGGGAAAGTTAGTAACAAAGGGAAAGTCTTTCGTGCCTCCGCCAACCGGCAAGAAGGGGGAAATGGTTTTATTGATCCTACCACTGGTGGTGTTGATACTGACGTTGTTGATGATGGTGTTGACGATTATGAAGTCGATGTAGATGCAGGCGAGATGCTAGAGGAGATGACGTCGATGGACCTGGAGCCCTACGGGAAGAGGGTGAAGTACGTGCAGACCTTCGGGATAGTGAAGAGCTGTGCCAAAACGATTGTGGAATCCGCCATGGAACAAGAGAGCCCTTTGTATGACGTACTCCATGATTACCTGGAGAACCTGGTGGAGGAGATCGAGGAAGTGTCAAGGAAAGAATGGGTAGAGGCCCATACACAAGGTTAGTCCGACTAACCGTAACCCTAACACACAATAACAGGAAAGGAATGACAAGATGACGAGAGATAGTATAAATCCATTCATGAGACAGGATGGTATCCTTAACCCGGATGCTATCAAGGCAACCAACGTAACGGTGGTGGGGTGTGGTGCGATTGGGAGGCAGATTGCCCTCCAGTGTGCCCACATTGGGATCGTGAACCTCACCCTTATTGACCCTGACGTGGTGAGTGAGGAGAACATTGGTCCCCAGGGGTGGGGAGAGAAGGAAGTGGGGCAGCCGAAGGTGGGTGCGTTAAGTGTTGCGATTGCGAATGCTATGCCCTCTCAATTTCCTGCCCCAGAGGGAATTGTACATACACTGCATATGCACCCGGAAAAGGTGGAGACGTGCTTTGACACGATTGATCCCTCCCGAATGCAGGTGGTGTTCAATGTGCCGGATGATATAGAGGTGAGGGCGTGGGTGTTCGAGAAGGTACGAAGGATGCCTGAGTGTGAGATGATGGTCGATGTGAGGATGAGTGGCGAGGCATTCATAGAATATGTATGCATGAGGGAGAAGCTGGACACCTGGAGTAGGTACCAAGAGACGCTGTTCCCCAAGAGTGAGGCGGATGAAGAGAGTTGTAATGCCCGGATGACCAACTACGGGGCGAACATAGCGGCGGGATATGCGGTGTCAAATATACGGCGGTACTTGAGTGGGATTCCCTGCCCCTTCCGGGTGATGGGCACGTTGGCAGCCCTCTCTCTTAGTGTGAAGGATTAGAATGATGCATACGATTGAAGTAACAGGAATAGAAAATCTCTTGATGGATCTTGGGCTACTCATCTTTATCCTATGTGGGTTAGCTTTGACCGTTATGTCGATAAGATTTACTGTTCTCCCTCTGCTTAAATGGATGTGGCGGGGGGTTGAATGTGTAGGGCGGTGTTTTAGGGGGTGGTGGAGGTGTCGGCATCCGCTGAAGAGGGAGGTGGTCCCCTATAGGAATGCTCAGGGGGATAAGGTGTGGAAAATCCAGATGAAACCAGATAGGGATAAGCGATGAATGAGTCAGAGAAATATGATCGGAGGGCGAAGGCTCTCATGTCTCTGGGGTTGTTGCGGGATCTGGCTGAGATCCACCGGGCACCGAGGGATGATCAGAAGGTGATCCTCTCGATGAGGAGACAGCATGCGTTCCTGGTGGTGCATCCCTACCTGGTTACAGAGAAGGAGATACTGAGGGAGATGGCAAGGGAGATAGACCCATTGCAGTTGGCGAAGGCGGTGGGGAAGGTGTTCGAGTCGTTGGATAGTATAGCGAGGAAGCGGTACACGACAGCGGTATTAAACCCAGAGGAGGTGAATGATGACAGCGGTGATGGTCTTTAAGGATTATCCTGAGTGCAGGGAGTGCCCATTTGGGGAGATATGTGTGCATCCAGGGCTGGCTAGTCGGGTGTATGGGGAGGTGAATCCGGAGCATGATACATGTGTGTTCTTTGTGGGGCAGGCTCCAGGGGTGAGGGAGGATGCCGAGGGGAAGGTGTGGATCGGGGAGTCTGGGAAGAGGTTGGCCACGTTGGTTAAGGGGTCGAATCTGGGGGATCATGTGGCGGTGGTGATGGGCAATGCGTTTCGGTGCCTCCCTCCGCTGGGCAAGACCGGGTTCAATACGAATGTGAAGAAATGTTTCCCCCATATAGTGGAGGACTTGGAGGTGATTGCTGGGTTGTATGGAAGGGTGATTGTGGTGGCGTTGGGTGCACCAGCAGCGTATGCTTTTACACGGGGGAGCTTGGGCAACGCCCTGGGAAGCCAGGGTCAAGTCTTAAATTCCCTCCCCGGCTCCCCCGTTTTGTTTGCTTCGTACCATCCGGCCATCCTGTTGCCGGGAAGGAAGCCGCAGTTAATACACGCCATGAGCCTGCACTTCACGTTGTTGTTTAAGTTCATAATGACTGGCGAGATTCCCCATCTAGTGGATGACCTGGAGCCCATCGTGGGTGGCGATCCGCCGGATGAGTTGTATTGAATTGAGAAGTTAGTCCGACTAACCGGACGGAAGGAGATAGTGATGAAACAACCAGTGTTTAGCTTTGGCGATATGATAGAGGTTGAGGTGACCTCTCGTCATCCCCTGACAGGAAAGACCTTTAAAAATGTGATCCATGGTGTTCTCACAGCCATCAAGTCGGTGGAGGTACCTTATAAGAACAGGCATTATTTGTATGGGGTTTCTGTGAGGTATGGCAACGACCCCTTTACATGGCTCTCTGAGCATGAGGTGATTGTTGCCTCCCCCAATGACAGAGAGGATGTGAATGATGTTGACGGTTGATGTTAAAGTGAATGGCGATACGATCTATTGGTTGACAGCACAGCGGATGGTGCCGTTGAAAGATAAAGGGCAGCTCAGCAACTATAAGTTGACGGTGCATAGGTTGGATAAGGATAAGATACCGATAGAGATAGAGGGAAATGTGAGGCATACGTATAATCAGGGGGCGTTGCAGCTGGTTGAAAGGATGTGTGGGGTGGCAGATACCTTAGAAGGGCTGGCGGACCTTAAGGGTAAATAGGGACAGTAGTTGTGACAGGAAAAGATGTTTCATAAAAATGGAGGTGCTTGATGAATGATGAGGAACTAGGAAGACTGACCCGTCAGGCTATCGTGATGGGGGTGTTGGTGGTGTTGCTTGTGGTGATTCTCGTGCTGGTGCCAGGGTGTGAGTCTCTTCCGCAGAGGGCAGAGCCTGCGGTGGTCGAGCCGCCGGTGTTTCGCTGGGCACCAGATGCTAATCAGATTGGAGAGCATGAAGTCACGTTCACAGCGAGCGATGGACAAGCATCTGACAGTGCTACGGTTGTGATTACAGTGGTGCCGAAAGACACGAACGTGTATTACGATGGAAGATTACATTGGTTGATAGCGAAAGAGGGCGGCGGCTGGGTGAATCTGGTTGACCTGGCACGGTTGAGGTGTCCTCAATGAGACCAGTGAGTATGGACATCGAGACGTACGGGATACTGGAGGGAGTAGGGCAGACGTGCTTTCATCCAGTGAAGAGTGAGGTGATCGACGGGTGGAAGAGGGGAACGCAGGTGGTGAGTGTGGCTTTCTCCCTATGGCGGGGGGATAAGCCGGAGGTGTGGTACTATGATTACACTGACGTTAGGCATAGACGGAAGGTGTGGGAATGGTTCCGGTTGATAGGGGAGAACGATGAGTTGTACATGATTGGACATAATGTGCTGTTCGATCTGATATATCTAAGGGCGAATGACATTAGGGTGAGGGAGCTGACTGAGTTTGTGAACGGGGGACCACCCTTTCGGTTGGATGATACCATGATGGTAAACTTCCTGGACTTTGAGGAGCGTCCGGAGAAGGGGTTGAAAGCATTGAGTGAACTGTATGGACTGCACTCCTATCGAGGGGAGGAGGTGACTGGGGTGAAGGGGAATGCGAAGGGTCCTTTGGATGAGAAGCTGATCCACTACAACTGTATGGATGCGGTGAACACGTTGCTGTTGGAGAAGGGATTATGGGAAGGGATCAAGGCGAAGATGCCAGGGTCATGTAAGATGACTGAGTTGTGCTCCCTTCATCGGTCGCAGCTGTTATGGACGGGGTTGGAGATGCAAGAGGCTGGCGTGTCTATGAATGTGCCCCTCTTAGAGGAGAAACATAAGGAATATACGAAGGAGAGAAATGAGATCGAGCTGTTGGTGAAGGATCAGTATGGGCTGGTGATGAGGGGGAAGGGCTCGAAGGGCAGTAGACAGGAGTTCATGGATGCATGCGTGCAGGAGTTTGATCTCCTTGGGGATGAGCGGGTGGTGTTGACCGACGTGCATCGGGATGTGAGCACGGCGAAGGCGAACGTGCAACTGTTCCTGATTGATGGTGATCAGGAGGGGGAGAAGTATCCAGGGGTGGTGCTGATGGACAGGCATCTGGGGGTGAGGTACAAGATAGATAGTTACACGAATCCTCTCCTGCATAAACCAGGGAAGGGGATAGTGGAAGGGGGGAAGGCGTACCCTCACTGGCACCTGATCCCTAGTCCGTATGGGAAGGTGGGAACAGCGAAGGGTACGATACAAGGGAGGATCACGGCGACCAAGCCAGGGTTCCAGACCTTCCCCAAGTGTATCAAGGAGTGCATGAACAGTAGGTTTCCAGGAGGGAGGCTGGTCGTATATGATTACAGTCAGATTGAGTTGAGGATGGCCGCGATGTATAGTGGGGATAGTGTGATGGTGGAGGAGTACATGTTGGGGTTGGACAGGCATAGGCAGGCGGGCATGATACTGATTGAGTCGATGAGGATCAGTCCCTCAGATGAGGAGTTCAAAGGGGTATGGCGGCAGGTAGGGAAGCGGGCAAACTTCCTCACCCTCTATCAAGGGGGAGCGGAGACCCTGGTGAATAGTGTGTATGCAGATGCGGCTGAGGTACATGATATCGGGAGGTTGAGGCTGTTGAGGGAGGTGTTCCAGTTCCCCCAGGCTAAGTCCTTCCTTGATAAGTTTGATGAGAAGTACTGTGAGTTTAGGAAGTGGCAGCGGACGTTGATGAAGGAGGCTGAGCTGACTGGCAGGTTGGAGCTGAAGACAGGCTGGTCGAGGAGTTTCCCTGGTGGAAGGAGCGTGAGGAGGTTGTTCTCCAATGAGATATGTAACATGAAAGTGCAGTGCTCAGCAGCCCAGCTGGTACAGTACGCTACGTTTACGTGTCTGTGTTGGTTGAAGAGGCATAACTTTAAGACGAGGATTGCCGGGCAGACGTATGACTCGGTGATGTTTGACTGTCCACCTCATGAAAGTGTGACGGTGGAGGTGGAGATGAGAAAAATCTTGACAGACCCAAGGAACCTTGCTATATTCCGACTATTGAAGCAGGTACCCTTGGAGGTAAGTTGTGAAGTTACAAGTAATAACGGTACAAGTGGACACGAGGGAGCAACGACCCCTTAAATTCCCAGAAAATATCCAACTTATCAATCCCCAGACCAGATCCCCCCGACTTTGTAAGGTAAAAACTGAGACCGTTAAGTTGGCAGCGGGGGACTATAGATTAAAGGAGTACCCTAATCATGCAGTCGTCGAGAGAAAAGGATCCATTCGAGAGTTACATACTAACCTGTTCACCCGTGACATGGGGCGACAAGGGCGAGCATTTAAGAAGCTGGCTGAATCTTGTTTCTGTCCTTACCTCCTTATCGAAGCACGCCCGCATGATCTCCTTCGCGTATCACAATACAATAAGAATCCTGACATACTCGCCTCACGTTTGTTCCAGGTGGCATACAAGTATCACTTGCAGCTCGTCTGGATGCAGCGAGGGAGCTCCGTGAAGACAGAGATAGAGATGGGTCGCATGATCATTCACCTCCTGTTGGGTTGCCCCCTTCAAGAGGAAGCACGAACGGTACATGCTGGCCCGGTTAACGATACAGTGGGTTGTGATGTAGGGAGGACGACGGCCTAAGGGTTCGTGTCCTCCCTCTCACTTTTATTTCCCTAGAGTTTATCCGAGGGAGAGGTCCCACCACACACTGACAGGAAGGAGAAACACACACATAATGGCACGATTTTATGGAGAAATGAAAGGGCAGGGGCGGCATCCAGTCACTTGTACAGGGCATAGAGGGTTGGGGATTACTGCTCATATCCGGGGGTGGAACATTGGGGTGCAGGTTGAGATAGCGGAGTCCTCTGATGGACGAGACCTCATAAGAATTTGCAAGACGGGCGGGTCAAATAACCCAACCCCTGGGGATAGACTTGTATTACTTTATGATGGGGTTAGTCCGACTAACCACGTAACACACGGACAGGAAATTGACGAACAGATGGAAAGGAGTAATGACTGATGGAGAAGAGACCCTACAATAAGTTGACAAGGATGCAGTCCCACAAAATGTATCAAGTGTTGATGGAGCATGGGGAAAAGTGGGTGAAAAGGGGGCGTTCCCTCGCGGAGATAGCTACCCTACTTACGGGTCCTTTGGAGGGGAAGGAACCCAGTGAATCCTCAGTACGGATGGGGATGAAGGACTTGGGAATTGAGCTGCCTCGAGTGTACGTGAGAGCGGTGAACAAACGCAGGTCTCAGCAGATTGTGAACCTCGCCCATATCGTGCTGAGATTAGCAAGTGACTTGCAGAAACCCCTCGAGCGTGATGAGATGGCGAACCTGCAGGAAATTATTAACGGAGGCGTAGAGAAAGGAGAAGAGTCTGATGCCTAATGCGATGGAAGGGAAGATCCTCTTTGATGTGCCATGTCGGGCTTCCAGTTGTGACGTGTGGTATGACTGCCCCACGAAGTACATGTGGAAACTACGGTTCCGGGTGTATCCCCGGAGGAAGCAACGGGAGTATGCCTTGGATGTAGGGAAGTTCTTTCATGCCTTCAAGGAACCCGAGGGGGCAGCGAAGGCCAACCTGATGTGGGAAGAGAAGCGTGATAGTCTGACCGCATTGATTAGTACAGGGGAAGACCTCGACGGGAGGTTGGCGAAGGTGCTGGATGATACGGACCAGGCGTACTATGTGGGGAGGATGATGGCTGACCTCTCCTCCGAGTTGTCACCTGATCCTGAGGGATGTGAGCTGTTGGGGGCAGAGATCGAGCACGCCCTGGACATGCCGGAGGTTAAGGTGTTGATCGCCGGGAGGTTGGATCAGCTGATGGCCTATGGGGATGAGGTGTACGTGAGGGATTTCAAGACCAGTCAGCACCCCCCGATGACAGTGACCAGCAGCTATGGGTACTCGAAGGCGTGCCAGATATACAGGATGCTGGCGGAGGACTTCATGGCTCGTGTCCTGCACATGTCAGCTACCAAGTTGACGGGGTTCCGGTTGCTGGTGGTGCAGAAACCAACCATTAAGTTCTGCCCCAACACCAAAGACGGGAATAAGGATGGGCTGTTTGAGTCCAAGTTCCATGCGTTCCTCAACCGGTGTAAGGACTGGTATGGGAAGCAGGAGGGGACGATGGTCAGTTCGTTTAGCATGAGGTTTGGGGGACTGCCCCTCACACCAGAGATACTGTCGGAGTTGCAGGCGTTTACCTATAGGGGAAGGAAGTCCCTGACGGTGGAGAAAGGGAGTGCGTTGTTAGAGGAGTACCCTCGGAGGAGCCGCTCCTGTTGTGATCCTTATGGAAGGATGTGTCCTTACCTGTCTCTGTGCACGTCAAGTCCGGCGACGTGGGATCAGATACTCTCCGAACAGTTTAGCGTTGACCCGCCGGAAGAAAGGAGAAGCAGCTATGACCGAGTCCATGGAACCTCAGAAGTTTGTGCCTGATACACCCCCTACGCCAGTGCCTACGCTGGATGCAGGATGGAAATCGTTGGGGATTCGGCAGGGGTTTAATCCTCCGCCACCCGAGGAACTGCGGTTGTTCGTAGCAGGCAGGGCAGGGACAGGGAAGAGCACCTTCCTAGCCTCTCGTCCTCACTCGTTGATCCTCAGCTTTGAGAGCTCGTATGATTTCGTGACGCACCCACTGGCTGCAGGGGTTGCCGTTCCTACCTTCGCTAAGTTTCTATCCATCATGGGGAAACTAGAGGCGGACGCCAAGAACGCCATCCGACCGTTCACGAACGTAGCGTTTGATGTGATAGATCAGTTCGTCGCTCTGGTAGATACTCATCTGACCGGTGAGATAAATGTCGAGCGGTTGAAGAAGGGCTACCCCCCGATTGATACTGTCATGGACTTCGGCTCTCACGGAGCGGGAGTGAAGAAACTGCGGGAAGCCGTGTGGAAGTACCTCATTCAGTTGACAGTATGGGGGTACACCTGGACGGCAGCCACTCACATTGTGGATAAGACACAGACCAGCTCCACGGGGGCTGAGTACACGTCACCGCAGTTCAGTATGTTCCCCACAATGGCGGGCATGCTGGTCAATCAGTGTGACTTCTGTCTGCAGATCACCAACGATAGGAAACAGGTGATCAGTAAGCAGGTGGTTAAGGAAAAGAAAGGAGGCGTCATAACCACAAGGTCGGGTGCAATGAGTACGACCATCCTTACACACTACCTGACAGGCAAGCAGTCGGAGGTGGATGGAGCGAAGACCCGAGTCATGCTTCCCGACCGGGTGATACTGCCCCAAGCGGCAGGATGGGAAGCGTTTAGTTCCGCCTACAACGCGGGTATCGCGGAGGTGCGTGCCTCCAAGATATGACATGAAGATAATGAAGCACTAACTAACTAACTAACTAACTAACTAACTAACTAACTACAAACTCTTACGTAACATGAAAGGAGATTCACTATGGGTGAACTCACATCAGTTGATTTTGAGAATCTAATGTCACAGGCCGACGGAGACTTCCGTTCAGCAGAGGAGATGGGGGACGCTTGGAATCCTACCGAGGATTGTGATCTGTTGATCGGGATGACCAAACCTGACACCGGAGCGTACAAGAACAAGAAGACCGGCAAGAGCGAACTGTACTGGGCCATCACTGCACAGGTTGTAGAGGGCGGATACCAGGGTAACAACATCCGGTTGTTCTTCACCAACGGCAATGCTCCCTCGCTGGGCCGGTTGAAGAAACTGTGCTCAGTCCTCTTGGGTGTCCCGTTTGATCAGGGACTCTCGGAGGCGAACGCTCTCCTCGTACAGCACGGGGAAGCCGGAACGATTGTGAAGGTGCACTACTCGAAGAACGGGAACTATCATAACTACACCCCGTTGGAGACTCTGGAAGAAGTAGCACCTGGGTAGACCTGGATGTTTTTTTCTCCTTTAGGATAGGGTGGGGGGCACGGATGTCCCTGCCCTGTCTTATACTTAGAGGGAGGTGAGTGATGAGTAGAGGGAAGAACTGGAAGCTGGATAAGTTCCTGGATGAATACCTGGAGGACATGGCAGTGACGGGGAATGTCTTGAAGATGAAGCGGGTTGGGTGGTCGAAAGGGGATCCAATATGCACTCGAGCCTGGCTGTTTCTAAACTATTATTGTGGACTCCCCCAAAACCAGGGGGCAATGGGTCCTCAGGATGTGCAGTATCTTGGATGGTGGAAGGGGTATGGGGTGGTCACCCTCCAGCACCCTGTGTTGGTGAATAACATACAGGGGTTGTCGTGTCGGTTCCCCTTTATAAACTGGATAAAGACACTGAAGAGGACGGACTCCCGTAAGAGGGATAAGATGTGGTTCTCCCTTTCCTATCGGTTGTTCAAGGAGGTGTTCCCGGCCTTTGAGAAGGATGGTCCTCTGGCCTTGAGGTTGGTTCCGTGGAATGAGTTCGTGAAGAGAGACCCTAGAATAATTGACGTTACCCAATGGGGGGAATACAACACCCTGTTCGCCTTTATTGAGAGGAAGGTTACCAAAAATGACAGACAAATCCCACCACTTACCCTTGATCCCTGCCCCCCTCTCCCCCCTGTCACCACTGGCGAAGATGAAGAACAGTTACCTCAATCACTGGCCCATGATTGAAGATGATAAGGTTGTCTTAGACATCCTACCCGCCTCGTACATTGGGGGGGTAATGGCTCAGATAGCTGACAAGCCTTGGCTCCTGTTGGTGGGTCCACCGGGGTGTGGGAAGACAGAGATGGTACTCCCTTATCAAGACTGTGAGGAGGTGATGTTTCGTGATGACATGACTATGAATGCCCTGTTCAGTGGGTACACGGATGAGAACAAGTCAGACCCTTCCCTGGCTAAGTCGCTGGACCTGCGGTGTCTGATCTGTAAGGACTTCGCCAGCCTCCGAGCGAAGAACCCAGAGAAAGCAATCGTTATTATGAGTCAGTTCCGGGGTGCCTACGATGGGCACTTCGATTTACATTCTGGTACGGCGGGGCACCGAGGGTATGTTACGAGGATCGGGGTGATCTTGTGCACTACGCCCTTCCCTGTCCAGTTGTCGTTGATCTTCCAGCAGATGGGTGAGCGGTTCCTAAGCGTGAGGATGAGTCGGGTACCTGTGACGCCCCAGAGAGCGGTGGAACGGTCATTGGAATCGTTGGAATGTTCCCGTAACAAGGCAGCAGTGAGGGATGTGTTGAGGAAGGAGTTTAAGGGGTGGATGAAGGAGGCCCTGCTGTTTTCCATGGCGAACTATGAAGCCTTCACCATGCCACGAAGGGAGAAGCAACGGTTGGCAGAGCTGGGGTACCTGGTGACCAGGATACGGACAGCACCGATTAAGAATGAGGGAGCGGATGGAAACTTGGAGACCAGCGAGCGGGTGGTCAGTCAGCTGCAATCCCTAGGTACCTGCCATGCCCTGGCGGATGGGCGTACTGAGTGGGGGGAAGAGGAAACCGCCTTGATCCTACGGGTAGCTCATGATACAATACCAGCACCAATGCGACGGATATTCAACGCGGTGTACCAGATGAACAACATCCATAACAAGAACGCTACTGTTCAGGAGATCTGGACCATGACAAAGAAACGGTTTTCCACTGACTTTATCGCCGATGCCCTACGGCAGTTCGCGGAGGTAGAGTTGGTCAATACCGATGATAATGTCAGTGAGTTTTGGTTGACTGATTTTACCTTTCACATACTGGAAGCCAGCGGATTTTTCCTGGCCACCACAAAACCTAACCTCTTAAGGAGACAAATCCATGAAGAAACGAACTACGGGGAAGACAAGCTCAACCTCATCACAGGGGAAGATGGCACGCTTTACAAAGCCAGCCCCGCCCCTAAACCTAAGCCCAAAACCTCAGGACCTACAACCCTCCCAACCATCAAGCCAACCAACAAGCCAACTAAGAGTGCACCCGGAACAGGATTACCTACTCATCCTCCGGCATGAAGCTCCCACGCAGACGCCGGGAGGTATCGCTATTCCGAATGCTAAAGCCCGCATCCTTCCCATGGGAACGATACTGGATGTTGGTCCTACGGTCACCAAGTACAAGAAGGGTGAACATGTCGTATGCTCTATACTTGAGGGTGTCGAACTCGCCCTACCTTCTCAGAGTGGCCGCGACCAACTGTACCTGTTCCTCCGAGAGGGGGATGTGATCGGCAGGATAATTGAGGAACCACTAGTGCCTGCACAGCAGGAGGAAGGAAGTGCTGGTTCAGATTCCGTAAATATTGCTGATAGCTTAGGCAATCAACCGACACTGTTCGATAAGGAAGATTAACAGCAGATTTCTCGACGTGTTGGACACTCCCGATGGATGAGCGGGGGTTTTTTACTTATGAAAGGAGGTGCTTTATGAAGAAGTACCTATTACTATTACTGGTGCCTATCGTGATGGGCGGGTGTATCACGAACCCTGTGACGGGGGAAAAAGAGTTCGACCCTAACGTGGCTGACAAGATCTCCATCGTCACCCTACCGGCTGAGAAGATTGCTGAGGTGGCTGCTCCCTACGCGGGAGCGGTACATCCTATGTTGGGCACGTTGGTGACTGTGCTGAGCCTGGCCTTTGCGGGTTGGAACAAGCGACAGAGCAACAAGGCTAAGGGATTAACCAAGGCGATTGTATCGTCGATCTCAGACTTCCGTGCTCTATACCCTGATGACTGGGGTAAGCTGCGGAACTTCCTGGTCAACAAGATGGGACCCACATCTAAAGCTGCGGTGGATGCCATCATTGAGGAACTTAAAGCCAAGAGCGTATAACGTAGAATAACTTTTCTCTCATGGCAGGGGGTGCTGGAATCCGGCAATACCCCGGAGAGTGATAAGGCGAACCTGGTCCTTCCCCTCCCTTACTAATTAGGGGGAGGGGGTCATAACAGGCGGCCCCAAGGGTGGTTAAATTCCCCTCTGCTCCCTGCCATTATCTTAACTAACACATACTGAAAGGAAGGAACGTATCATGAGAAAGAACCAGAAGAACGAATGGGGTGGGAAAAATGGACGTTACTACAACCTAGCCTTAGGGGATAATGGGGCAACTGTGGAAAAGTTTAGAGCTTGGAGGTTGAGCATGCTAGTTAAGGGGATGATAGTAAGCGTCTCCTCCATTAAGACCTTGAAGCTCGCCAAGCAGATTGCGTGGCAGCTGGAGGGACTGGATGGACTGAATGTAGTGACAGCGGAAGAGAAAGCTCGCTCCTTCTTGAAGGCCTTCTCAATGGCCTACGGTGGGGGGAACATGGTTGTCAAAAAGGGGAAGAGCAAACATGGGAGGAGTGTAAAATGATTTATAAGATTAGCGAAAACGGAATCTGCCGGGACATAAAGGGAAACGGTTCTATCTGCCCCATAAAAGCGTCGGGTGCTTTTTGTACGGAGTTCTGCCCCTTTTTCAGCGTGTCCTCTAAATATGTTAAAACTGAGGGTGGTTGGTTTGACATCATAAGGTGCCAAACAACAATCATTGGTCGTCTTCCTATTACTCCCCCTTCTGAGATGACGGAGGAAGAGATGAATGATTACAAGGGCAGGTCAGTAAAGGGCAAGTGAGTTGTCGAGGTTCTTCATAAGGTATTCGCTCTTGGTCATCCCAACCATCTGTTGGAACATGGGTTGGTAGGCTGAGGGCATGCTCTTCATCACCCTCTGTACACGGGTCATATCCTTCCGTTTCCGTAGGGTTTGGATGTCGCTCTTCTTCACCTGGAGGGGCCCTGCTTCAGGGTACTTCTGGGTGAACTGACTCTGGATAGCTCGGGCCTTCTGGGTGTCGTGGGAGAGGATCGCCTCGATGTACTCCTTACGAAACGCCAGGATTTGATCCCGTTGTTTGAGGAGGTACTGCACGAACTGCTGTTCCCCTTCCTGATCCGCTAGCTTGACACCCGCTGCCTTG
>Ga0222637_1000643_pt1 | contig 14174 bp, 21 predicted proteins | sample AntAcemetagen143_FD_181149 | JGI IMG/M metagenome (GOLD analysis project Ga0222637, IMG submission 181149) | Saline water microbial communities from Ace Lake, Antarctica - #143 | ecosystem: Environmental > Aquatic > Non-marine Saline and Alkaline > Saline | place: Antarctica: Ace Lake...
ATGAACTGTAAGAATCCAACCGCCAATAACTGTGTCTGATGTTCGGTAAGTTCAATCTCCAGAGCGCCATCAATGCCGTGTATGATTTCGTGCATCAATGTTGGCAGCTTCGTGTCACCTTCCAGCCGGTTACTGATTTCGATACCCTTACCATAATCCCAGTGGCCGACAACACCGATAGTTCTATACACAGACTCCATCGTATCGGCTTCCACAACTATTACCGGGTAGTGTATGCCTTGGATATTAACCATCATGCCCCGCCTTTCAATATATCGCGTAGCTTCTCTTCAATCCTGCCGTCAACGTTTTCCACACAGTACGCCGGAAGCTGTCGGGACGAATCCCACTTAGTAACAGCGGCTTCCACCATCACCTTCAAACCCATCGGGCTGGCAACGTTGAAATACTCTTCGGGACGTTTACCCTTCAAATCTGTAGCCTTGATAAACGACAATCCCATCTGTTCACGTTCCTGCGGTGAGATAATGCCAATCAGTTCCCGTTCCTTGGCTGACAGCTTGTCACGGCTCTCTAAACTGCGTCTGATACAGTCCCTGCCTATGACACAGCACTTACACGGTTCGCCGTTAATATCAAGGTGGACTTCGGAGTCAATCGTTATCTCTTTGACATAGTCGCGGCTTCGTGTCCACGCTGGAACCGTTGTATAGAATGTGATGTGCTGAATCTGTAGTGCTTCCGAAAGGTGGCTGACACAGGTATCAGAGCTGACAAGTAACGAAGACTGCTCAATCAAAGCGGCGGTGGCTCTCATCGGGTTAAAGTCCTTTGAGAACTGTACCGGTGTACCGTCCATTATCCAATGCTCACCTGTCCAGAATAACGTCTGTCGTCCTGCTGAAATACATATGTTCACAAGTTCCGAAGTTTTCATATACGATCTAGCCGGCGAGCTGGCAAGGGTCTGAATCATCACGAATTTACCCCAGTGCTTTGATACCTTCTTAGCCCACTTCCGTTCATCCTTGGTAACACAGTAAATAGGTAACTTCTCTTCGGGTGTTACCCTTGTAGGGTCTATGCCACTCCAACCCAACAGTTGATCGTATGCGTTAACATAATCGCTCTGCTGAGTCACGCAAATCTGGGGGTGGATTGAACATGATTCGATACTTCTGAACCCGTCCATCACGTCAAACTGTCTACCCGGTATATCAGACGGGTACTTCTCAAACAAGGCAACGTCTGGAATCCACGCCCCGCCTACTTTGATAAGGTTGGCTGGTGTGTTTGCATCAACCGCCGGCATCGGGCCGAAACGGTGTGATTCAAAGATCCGGTCAATGTGGGGGTTGTTGTACAGCAACGGTGCTGTATTTGCACTGATAGCAACGTCAACCTTGTATCCGTGGTTATATAACCACCTGCAAACTGGCGTCAGGAACAGCGCGTCACCCTGTCCACCGTAGCGGACTAGCAGGAATCGTTTAGCTTTCATCAAACCACCTCGCCAATCAGTTTACCAACTCTCTGAATATAGCTTTCTTGCCTCTGGATCTGATTACCGTCAAGGAACTCGTTGCGCCGTCTGTTACGGTCAAGCAAGCCCTTCCACGTTCTGCGGTGGTCAACCCATACCTCGTTGCCATCCATCATACCCCAACGGCACTTAATCTGCGGGTGCTGATGCGGTACACCATCGTAGAATACAACCGGCCCGTTCGATAACCTAACGTGCCAATCACAGCCTACAATCCCCGGCTGATCCTGCGCATTTGCGTGAACGGCTGAAATATCTCTACCGTCAACCCAGTTAATCCAGCGCGTCCACCACGCTTGAATCGTGGGGTGTTCATCGGCAATCTCCATCATGCGGACGATCTGTTCATTATCCATGAACTCGTCAACGTCTACGCAGAGTAGCCAGCCGTCAACGTATTCTTCCATCAGATTGCGGTCAAGTTCAGCAATGCCACGGCAAGGGGTTTGAATCGTTGTAATATCTTTAGGAATCTTGGAGGCCGTGTCGTCTGTGGAGGATTGGTCAACTATGATTATCGGGTAATTGAATTGTGTCCAGTGGTCAAGCCACGCTTGGATTCGGTCTGATTCGTTGTATACAACCAGCCCGATTGTTAAGTTACTCGCCATGTTCTCGCCTTTCATTGAAGGCGGGGGCGGTTAAACCCCCGCATACCTTTCTTTATCCAGAGTGCTGGGAGAACAGCTTGAATACCCTTGATGCTGTACCGGTGGAAACGGTGAATCCGTAACCGGCTTTGAAGAGGTATCCAATCTTTCCGCGTCTACCCATGTCCTCCTCGATGTCTCCATACATCTTGATAAGACCAGGGTCGTTAAGCGTGTCGCCACCGACTACGCAATTCTTAGTCAGCACGAGGCTGACTCCAGCGTGGGTGCCAACAGTTCCTACGGTGTTGTAGGTGGTGGAACGGTTTTTGCCCGGTTCCTCGAAGAACATGAATCCGCCATAGGTCTTAACTTCTCCAGACATGAAGAAGTCAGGCAGGCCAAGTTCTGCGGCAGAGCTGTAAAACTCTGACTGAGCTTTGAGCGCGTCAAACGCACCCGGAGGGCCAACCATGGCAAACTTGCCATTGTCGAACGGATTCTGCCCGGTTCTCATCAGCCAGCTTCTTATGGCTCTGACGTTCGCGGGCTTGATGTAGGTAACGGAACCGGTATATGCTGAACCCTGAACCGTTTCACCACTGTCATCACAAGCAAACGATACAGCGTCACCAACGGAGGCGAGTTTGTCACCGATTATCTTGTTACGCGACATTGCGGCGGTTCTGTACCATTTCGCAGCGGCAAGGGAGATCGTGTCGAAGTTACTTGCCCAGTTCTGGAAGTTCTCGATGTATTCACCCTGCGCGTACTCTTCGATGGTTCCGGTAACCGTGGACAGGTTTGAGCTGTCGGTTGTGGTCATTGCAGTTCCAGAGCTTAGAGCGGTTGCGGACGGGTCGACATCTTCCAGAATTGCTATTTTCCAGTTAAGCCCCTGTCCCGAATTGAAAACCTGAAACTCCTGCCCCTTGGCGACAAAGGGTACCCAGAAGTTAGCGTATGCTGGCAGTGTATCCAGTACATGCTTTGCGTACGCTACGGGGAGTATGTTAGTACCGTTTCCCTCGGTGGAAAAGCGGTCACTCAGTTCGTAAGGCATGATGTCCTTTCTTTATTTTGAGGCAAACTTACGCTTTAACATCCCAGCAACGCCTTCTGTTCGCATGACTTCAGCCAATGCGGCTTCATCCTGCGTAACTGGTGCTAAGTCAGCGCGTGACATGCCCCTTGTGCTTCCACCCACCGGTGGACGTTCCCCGCCGCCTATTGAGTCCAGGTGGGTTTTCCATTTCGTATCTATCGTATCAAGCAGTCCATTAAGCTCGTCTTCATCAGCGAACGTACCAGCCGCGTCATACAGCGACCTCACCAGATCGCGGTCTGTCTCGGTATATCCAGCAAGCCGTTTCGATACAGCGCGTTCGTACACAATGTCCTTACCCATCTTGTCAATCTGTGCCTGTAGTGTAGTCTGGTTATCGACTGACTTCTGTAGTTCAGCTTGTGCTTTTTCAAGGTCTGACATCTCTGCCGCCTTGCGCTTATCATCAGCTTCTCTGAGTTTGGTAAGTTCGGCTTCCAATTCAGTAGCTTTTCGGGCTTCGGGACGGAGTGTATCAACCTTGGTTTTCAGTTCCGCGAACACCTCCGCGTACTTTTCCTTAGTCAATCCTACCTTTTCCCAAGGCTCGACAATCGCCTCGCTCGGCTCCGGTACACTAACCGGAGTGTCTACAATTATCTGTTCTGCCATTTCGTTACCCTTTCGTTCTCGCCTTCGCCGTGTATCAATATACTACGTTTCCCTAGATGTCAAGTTTTTGACGGATAATCATTCTTATGGAACCCCGCACCCTTCAATTCCACATGACCGTCAAAGCACATCAACCGCTTCAATTCACTACCGCAGTATGGACAGGTCTTCAGCGTTTCCTTGATGGAATGGTATCGTTCGATGGTACGCTTACACCTGATGCATTGGTAGCGGTAATTAGGCATCGGAATACTTATCGTTGACCCCACCTATAAATGTATCCATATACTCTCGCAATTCCCGAATTTCATCAAGCGTGCAATCCTCTATGCCAGATACATCTATCAAGCACCCTTCTCTATCATCTCGAAGTTCTTTAGCGGTAAATCTAGCTACATCGCAAATCTCAAAGATAGCGTTATCTATCGTTTCTCCGGTTTCCTGCCAACACCAAAAAGTGTACCATTTACTATGACTCCACCTACTGTAGCTCACTTCATCCACTTCGCATTCTTCTTAACCCATATAATAATATCATCAGCGGCGTACATCTCTGCTTCCATCGCCGCATCCATAGCGGTTCTAATCTGTGACGGGCTGATTCCAGCCGGTACAAATTCCGCAATCTCTTCAGCAACGGTTGTCAATGCTTCTGGGGTCAATCCAGCCACAACGTTACCCGCTGTAATCCAGCTAGGAGCGGCTGTTAGTTTCAGCCCCTCCACGGCAACCCGATTGGCAATATCTTCCCTGAGTATACCCTGGATAAAATCAGCAGTTTCTCGGTCATTTACCCAGAGCATACCCATTGAGTCATCGGGATACCTTGGAGCCGTGGGGGATGTCTGTCCATCGCAGAACTCTTTCGCAAAGCCGTCAGCGTATAAATCATCGTAACTCTCAATAGACGCGTACTTCTCCACGTTAGCCGCTCCGGTGGTATCGTCTACAGCTTGAACCCAGATTCCAAATGACATCAAACCCCCTTCGGGTCAATCATCCAGCACCGCATGTCATGGTCAAATAATCTGTATTCCAATTTCATCTGCCGTGCAAACTTAATCAAAGCCCGCCGCGTCCCCGGTAACTGGTAATCGTGACCGCAGAGAACCCCGCCGGGTAGTAGCTTATCCCACGACAACCGCAATTGTTCCAGCGTGGAATCGTATTCGTGGTCAGCATCGTTGAATATCAGGTCAAATGGTTCGATGTCAGTCTGTAGCACATCTTCAACAGGTTTGTTAATAAACCGCCACCGTTTCCCGTAAGTATCGGTCAGATCCTCAATCGCAAATCCACCGCGTTCAGGTTGGAACTCACCCTTCTTGACAGGATCGCAACAGGTAACGGTTGCTTCCGGGAACCACTTCAGCCACAGGTTACAGCTCACACCCCAGCCGAAGCCGTAGTCAAGTATCCGTTTCGGGGTGAAGTCCAGCGCGTCACGGACTTCGGTAAGTGATTCCGGCATGTGGTAGGGGTCACCCATTGGCGGCAGTTTGTTCATTTTTTTTTAGCCTTCTTCGCCTTTGCTTTTGCGATAACACCATCAGCTACGGCAGCAGCCTTGGCGCGTTCCTTTGATGCTTTGTTACCGGGTTTGTAAGCGTGTGGCGTACCATCATCACCCCACTGATAAGCTGGCATATCGAAGTAACTAGTTTTCTTTACTGGCATTATTTACCTCCTGTTTTTGCCAAAGTGATTTGTATTTTTTAATATAACAACTTGCGCTACAGAATTTAATTCCCCACATTGCGGCAAGCCTTGTTATCCATCCAAGCGTCTTGGGTTCATTTCGTATTTCTGCAATACGTCTTGCCATCATTTCGGGAGTTATACCTTGAGCCAACCGCTTCTTAACAAGTATTTCCTCTGACGGGTTTTTGTTAGCTTCGCTTATTTTCCTTCTAGTTTCACCTGACAAAGACTTACCCCACATATAACTTTTCTCACCTTTTTGAGCTTCCCCTATTTTCCTCTTGGTTTCTTCCGTATGATGTTTGCCCCACATCGGATGATTCTTACCTTTTGTTGATTCGCTCATTTTTTTATAAGTATCTTCAGAACGATTACCAAGTGCTTTGATCATTCTTTCCCTAGTCTCTTTAGACCATTTTCCACCCCCACCCTTACCACCTATCTTAATATTGTAAGTGTCTTTTCGTGCAATAAATTCAAGGTTTACTAATTCCTTTTCCTTGGCGTATGCTTTCTTTTTGCCATCATATATAAACAACGTCTCGCGGACGAAATTATTTTTACCATATTTGTTGATAGCGTTATAGAGGTATTTACCCGACCCTAAATATTGATCAATATTAATGCTGTTTACAAGATGGACCCCAACGTATATTTTTCCGTTTACATTATTAGTTGTTTTATATACGATATACATTATCTCACGGGTTCCCCCTGCGCTCTGTTGCAGTCTGCGCCATTATTCCCGGTCTGCCGACACCATACCTTCTCAGGTGTTCATACCAGCTGATTCGGGCGTTACTGAATAAGTAGCCAATTATGTGTGTATCCGGACAGGTACACAGCTCTAAGAATCGTTCCGTAGTCCACCCCCTAGCCATGCCGTCACGGACGTAGCGTTCAATCTGGATGCCGTGGCGTTGTAAGTGATCCTGCCAGGCGAGTATTTCACGATGGATTACTGAGGTGATTAGTTCCGGCTCGCCTTCGATTAACTTGACCGGCACCGGCTGCTCGTCAATCATATCACGGTTGATATTCCACAACTCAATGCCCTGTTTGTAATATGATTCGAAATGTTCAATTGTCCAGTCAGTTATCAAATCAACCGTCTGTGACGCGATTTCCTTGGCCTTGCGTCCAGCCCTTACAACAACATCGGTGCTGTCTTCGGTCAACTGCCAGCGGTTCTTACTTATTGTCAACTGTGATTCCAGATATGGGATGAACTCGTCAACAAACCGGGTATCGAAGATTAAACCGACTTCAAGCAGGGTAGCAAGTTCAGTCTTGCCGATGCTGTTATTCAGCGTGTTGTAATCGTCCTTGAGCCGGAGTATCTTACTCTTGGTCATTCTTCAATTTCTCCTGCGCCTGCTTAATCCGCAACTCTGCGGAAGCGTTCACCGCTTCGGGTGTGTCTGCGCCAACGGCTTTCAGTTCATCGTCAACCTGATCGTCTGACCAATCGGGGTGCAGTATTCTGATTCCTGTTTTAGTTGATTCTAAACCAGCCCCACGCAGTATGCTTCTAATAGTTGCCTCTGCTGTCTTATCTTTCGGCAGCTTGACGGGTGCAAATTCGACAGAAGCATCAGCCATAGCCTCGTGTATCTTCAACGCATCTGGCTGCGGAACGGTGGAAAACGGGTTCTTGTCGGTGAACCCAGCTACCTTGCCGTAGTAGGCAAGCATTGCGATTGACGTTTCCATAAGGTCAATCTCCTGCTCCTTGGCATTGACTTCCTTCTCACGGGTTAGATCCAAGGCCGGTGTCATGCTGACTTCGAACGCAACCCCTGAACTCATTGCACCGATGTTGGTCAAATCGCCAACTGAGATTGCGGGTATTCTGGAGGTCTGGTGAATCATACCTAACAGCTTTTCGTAGAAGGTATCCCACGCTGCTGTTTCACTACCACTCCAGCCAATGCGCTCAATCTTAGCAGGATCACCTTTCGCATTCTCTCCAAGTTTAACTATGGTTCGCGGTGTGTATCGTATATCCGCATTCTCGTCATCACAGGTCAGCATAGGCCATATATTCCAGATGATAGCTTCATGCTCATCGGTCATGGTTTCGTTAACCGCTATTAATGACTCCATTATCGGCAATACGTCAGACTTCCCGGTTCCCGATGTCGGGTGATCTGTACCAATCCAGAGGATACAGTCAAGGTAGTCACCCAGAAGATTCAAGCCGTCATCTCCAGTATCCACCAATTTACCGTTCTCTAGCCGTCCGTGGATACCCGGGTAGATTATCTTACCATCTTTGTCCCTGAGATGGCGGGTGATTACTTCCCGAACGTGGATAATATCAGAAGCCCCGCCCATTGCCCGTGACAGCTGGGATTTTATAGGCTCTTCAAGGTAGTCGTAAGCCATTCCAATCGGCTTGCCGTGGGGGTCATCGGGGTCAAGTATCGGGGAAGCGTTGCCAATACCCATGTCGGCGTATGCAATGCCACCGGGGTAGACCGGTCTTAATCTGATGACACCATACCCCGCAATTGATGCAACCTTGGTATTACGAACCATCAGCCGGGGAAGGGTTTTCCACACTGATTTAAGTAAGTCATCCCACGCTTCAACCCCTGTAGTACGGTTAACCGTGCGCCCATACAGCATTGTGGCAATCTTGTCAACAATCACCGCCGTCATTGCTACGGGTGTCCATGCCAGCTGTCGATACGCCTTAGATTCGGTAGTCATCGAAGGCGGGAACTGCGGTTCAATCGTGTTGTCATATAGTAACTGCGCTGTTTTCAGCTCTTGAAGATCCTGCTTGGCAGCTTCGTTGACAATCTGTTCCACCATTTCGGCGGTAATCTGTGATGCATTCATACGGCTTGACTCCTTGTTGTAACCCGCCGGTATCTCCATGCCACATAATTGGCGATGTTATCGCATTCGTGGCTATTGTTATCGTGTACTGGTAATACTTGCTTATCGTTTATTCCCTCTGGATAATGGTAGTTCTCAACTGCCCTTATAATGGAATGGGTTTCAGGCACGTTCAATATTCGTAACCTTATATCACCATTAACGTTCTGGAATCTACCCTTAGCATTAAGTATTCTCTTTATCTTTCCGCTTCTAACCCCGTGGAAATATATGCCATTACCGTTACTGTCTTCGCCCTCATGCTTAAACCAATCGCGGAAACTCTTGCGGGTTTGTTGGTTGCCCTGATCGCCGCCATAAGGATCGCATACATATGCCTCATAACCGTGTTCTGGCTCAAACTTATTAATAAGTCTGTTAACATTTTCCATTTCATTCTTTGCGCCATACAATAACATTGAACGGATGATTACATCTTCTTGGTTGATTTTATTATGAGCAAACCAAGTCAATGCACACGGGTCGCTGAATCCGGGGTCGGCTAATAACACTATTTCCCAACCATTCAAATCAATATCTCCGGGGTCGATTAGGTGCCTGTCGGGGTCGAACATATAATATACCTGCCCCGCAAACACGACAAACTGAGCCATAATATCCTGCTTGAATGACTGCGGATCCATCATCTTCTTAAGGTCGTCAATAACTGAATTAGCGATGAATGGATTATCGTAAGTGCTGGATTGCAAGGAATACCATAGCGGATCTTCGTGCATATCGTAGTAGAAATTATGTCCCACTGGAGTTGATTTTCCAATAATAGTACCCTCGCGCTCAAGAATACGAGCTAGTATCTTCTGTTTAACCTGCGGTCTACACTTAGCCGCTTCATCCCATTCTACAAGGTCAACGGGTTCTGCATCCAATGATGTCAGCTTTTCAGCGGACTTGAATTTAATACGGGAACCCCACGATTTCTGGTTAGCAACTATGGTTTTCTCACCCTTCAAATACTTCCACTTCCCTCTAATCCAGGGTATCTTATCCAGTGATTCAAGCGTGTATTCAAGGTTCTGATGTCCAAGGTCGTATGTAGGTGTGACTATCCATATATTCTTATGCTGTTGCATAAATCCATATACAGACGGCTGGAAGAACGTCTTACCCCACCTGACCCCGCATGTCATCTGAATGTATCTATGTCCAGCGAACAGCGCGTCAATAATCTTAAGATGCCCCGGATGAGCCGCAAAGATCCTATTCTCTTTCGACCCCCTGACACTGACAGGAGCCGCCCCACGGGTTTCGATGAGTGAGGCATCTGGAGAGTAAAGCCCCGTGAGGACGGCCAATCTGTCGAACGTATCACGCCGGGTGAAATCTATCACTGTACAAACAGCCAGCCTACGAACGCACCGCAGAGGTCACAAGCTATGTCCATAAAGTCACCTGTTTTGTTGCGGATCATTACGTCATACACTTCCTTCAGCAGTCCAATGAACACCGAAGCACCCACTGCCTGTAACCGGGTTAATCCGAAGTGTACACCGAGTATTACAAGGACAGCGGATACAAAGAAGTGCAGTGTGTAGCAGAATGATTCCCAGTCCACTCGGTCTTTAATCCAGCGGAAAAACCAATTCATTCTCCGTTACTCCTGCGCCATGTGTCGAATCCACAATAAGCGGCTACCAATCCATATGCATACGGTGCCAGCTGTACCGCAATAGCTTCCTTGGCTATCAGCAGGGCAATCCACGCCAGTGACATGACCCCCACCATCAGGAACCGTTTACTCTTGATGTTCCATTTCATATTAACTCTCCGCTCTGTAAGGGTTGAACCACGTTGCCAGCACTGCTATTATCAACAATGGTTCCACCGTTATTACCTTCAACGCCCCGATTATCACAACCGGAGCCGCCCACATGTACAGCCTTGCGGAGTCAGTAGACCGCAGTAATTGAGCATATGCCACAAACACCGCCGGCAGGATCCGCCAGTCACCGCAGAACATGGCAGCCATACAGCCGCCCCACGGTAACAGTAGCTCTGTAGCATCGTGGATATGCCCCCCGTGTATCTTCATTCCAGTCTTCCACGGTTCATTGAGTATGGGTTCATCACACAACGCCCTGCCTTTAGGTAACAGGAAGTGTCCAATTACCACCGGCACCAATCCTATCAACAGCCACGGATTCAGCACCCATAACGCCGCAAACACAGGAGCTTTAGGTGCCACCATTCCAGCAACCATTGCCACAGCTATTGCGGGCAGGATATAACCGTTGACAGATAATACCACTGCGAGTAACGCAAGCATCCACGCAACAGGGTCAGGCATCATGCCCAGCCTGATGTTGATGTTCCATATCGGCAGTGATACCCAGAGTAATACTGCCCAGATTGCAGGAACCCCGTTGGCTTCCGCAAACATTGCCATCAGCGGGCAGGATACTACAAGTGCCGCCATACTCACACTCCACCATATCCATTCCCTTGGCGGGAGTAGGTACGGTAACAGCCATCTCAATCGGTAGGGGTTACGCAGTTTCATGCCGTTACACATGGATTTGTATACCCGAGTGTCAGGCGATTCGTACAGCCCCAGGGAATTACCCCAGAACCGCACGAATGCCGCGATGATCCCTATACCGATGTATTCCATTTATCCTCATATAACTTCTTATTAACAGTCTCGTCAATATCACCGTTCCTGAACATCGATGGAAGTGATACGTGGTTGATCTTGCACCCATCGTACACACCTATCTTGAACCCTTCCGTCAAAGCCCTTCGGCAGTAGTCATTGTCGTCATAGCCGTAGTTGACAAACCGCTCGTCCATGTATCCTGTCTTATCCACGCAATTGCGCGAGATATGTACGCAAATAAATGCTACCATCTTCGGCTCCATACGCAGGTCGTTGTCTGATTTCCATATCTGATTCGGGTTGCATGCGTTGTTTGTTGAAGCCGATATGATACCGTATTCAGGGTTGTCCAACGCGGTCTTGTGTAGCTTGGTAAGCCCTAATGGGTTCATAAGCAACCCATCGTCACCAAGCACAATTACACCCTCTACATTTGTCCGCGTCAAGGCGTAATGAATACCTACATTGACATTCTGGGCAAAGATAAACGGCTTCTTACCGGTTATCCTGACCACGTTACGTTGAAGCAGGCTCCAGTCGATGTCATCCCCGACAACTATTACATTCTGAGCGCCCGGCTCCATTATGATAATCGTGTTCAAGCACTGAGTCAGATTACCTATGGAACCGGCTGGTATCACAATTGCGTACATTCTCGCCTTCTTTCGTTACGCTGTGTGAACGTTAAGCGTTCTCCATGTCGTACCGCTTGCGTCATAAATCACAGTGACAGCGTCCAGTGTTACAAGGGTCAGCTCGGTAGCGCCGTCAACCGCACCGCTGAGAATCCATGTTCCAGTACCATTGATATTCTTGGCAAATACCACCTGATTATCAACGGGTGCCAGCGGAAGGAAGCTGGTTCCATCGGCGAAGTCGTAGTAAGCAACCGCTACATCGTCACCAATGGTTCCCAGCCCTGCACCGGATGAACCTATTTCAACGTGTGCGCCGAGTACATTACCGCCGGTGTTGGTGATTCCAGCCATTGCCAGCGTACTCGTCAACGTTACCGCCCCAGTTACCGCAAGGGTAGAATCAAGCGTAACAGCCCCGGTTACATTGAGTACGCCCCGGAGTAAGCCGTCACCGCCATCAATCTCCCACTTTATCCCTCTCCAGATTATGTCTCTTTCAACAGCCATCGTATCTCATTTCACCCGCCGGTTAGTTGTTATAGTTCCGCCTTGATCTCAAGTAACGTCTGTTTTATCCATTCAAGGTCTGTCTGGATACTCGGTATCAACTTGTCCATTTCCGATACATCATCATTAAGCTCGTTTATCCGGTCGCAATTTGCGGCAACCTTAGTCCCTAAAGCTCCCCAAGCAACCGCTATCGAGACTACTGCAAGTATTACCGGCCACCATCTGAAGAGCTTTTCAGCCATATCATGCTCCCATAGCGTGTGCTTTGATAACGTCAACAGCATCGTTCATATCACCGTAAGCCGCTATCGCATCAGCCTGTATATCAGCCAATGCTTGAGGCGGATACAGGTACGTTTTCCCGTTCAATACAAAGGTGCCGACACATGCGTTCTCGTACAGTTCCAGAAACCCCGCCGTAGCGTTTCTCAAATCCAGTGCCAGTTCATTCGGATATGTCCAGTTTATAGCCATTGTCTACTCCTCATACCAGTTAAATTCCACGCCAATTGGTTTAGTTGCTCCGCCCTGATTAATCACCGTCAACATAAATGTACCCACACCCTCGCCCCGCTTTCAGTGTCCTCTAGCCCATGAGCGTAAGCCATCATCTATCCTAACTTCGCCATTAAATTATGTACCAAGCCGCGCCCGTGCAGTACAGCGTTATGCTATCCCACTGAGCAAGGGCTTGTGTTTCAGAGCCGTCAATCAATTCAGAAACGTTGGCATCCACCGTAGAGCCGTCAGCGTGGATACACTTGATAACCACCATCCGGTTTCTGTGTGATGCGGCGGCTGGCAGGGTGAACGTGTTGTTACCGGTAGGCTGATTGAGTATGGCAATGTACACGCCATTATCAAGGGCATCGTCCACGGTGTAGGTTGTGGATGTGCTGCGAAGCTCTGATGTGTCCAGTAAGATTATATCAGCGTCACCGGACACGCCGAGGTTGAGGGTGCCTGCGCCTGATGTTTCAGGGTCAATAGTGGAAGTTGCGTCTGAAAATGCTAACGTATTATCTGTTGACAGAATGCCGTTAACATTCACCGCCCCTACGAAGTGCCAGCTATCTCTGCCATCGTCCCAGCGCATTATATGACCTGAACCGTCTTCCTCAACAAGATAAAGGACTATATCTCTATCTCCTGCGGTAGTTGCGGCTTGGCGGATAAATAAATTATAGTTATTTTGATACCAATATAGAGAGTCGGTGGAAGTGAAGTAATCCGCCATGATTGAATCAGCTTCAATGCTGACTATACCCGTCCAAGTACCACCCCAGACCGTTGCCGTGTGAGTCAGCAAGTCCAGCACTTCCCAAACGTGCAACGTGTCCACGTTAATGGTTGTGAACTCAGGCCATATCTGACCGCCTCCGATGTTAGTTCCAGCCGCACCGGATACAAACGGTAACAGCATCAGTAACACGCACCATTTAATCATCTTCACTTGCAGAACCTCCGTTATCTATCGCCTCTATCATAATTGTGTATGGGTCTTTGTTCGTTTCTGCGGTTTCAAGATATTGTTTCTCAATCAATCCGTGCATCCGTGCAGCTTGCCACTTCGCGTTCTCCATCGCCTGCTTTGATACGTTGCGTAATCCATCCATCTGTGCAATGGTTAACTCGCCCTTTTGATACTTAATCATAGCATCTCTATAGACTTCTGTAGGGAATTCAAGAATTTCCATCAACTTACGGAAGTGTTTTGGCTTCGCTTCGTCTACTTCTTGCTTGAATTTGGGGTTGGTTTCCTTCCATGAAAGAAAGGTCGCCGCTGATATGTCAGCAAGGGCGCACGTATCCTTCATGGTCATGCCCTTTGACAGAGCGTCCATGATAATTTCACGCCGTTCTGGAGTCAGCTTTGTTTTACGCCCTAGCTTTGCCACTCTTGTCTGCTTCTACCTCGCCGGTAGATATAGGCTTCTCGCCCGCAACCATTGTCGATTCTTCTGCCCACATTATTGCGCCATTGAATGCTCCGACTATTAGATCACCAATATAA
>Ga0222637_1000646_pt1 | contig 14131 bp, 34 predicted proteins | sample AntAcemetagen143_FD_181149 | JGI IMG/M metagenome (GOLD analysis project Ga0222637, IMG submission 181149) | Saline water microbial communities from Ace Lake, Antarctica - #143 | ecosystem: Environmental > Aquatic > Non-marine Saline and Alkaline > Saline | place: Antarctica: Ace Lake...
CACGAATAATATTTATTATTGTGCTACGAATGGAAGCAACACTACAGGTAATGGCTTAATAGGAAGTCCCTGGTATGATTTGGAGGGTGGTCGTGGAACGGTTGCAGCGGGCGATCTGGTTTACTTTCGTGGGGGAAATTATAATGTAAATGGTTTTACATGGTCTGATGGATCAGAAAATAGTTTGCGGGTAGATGGAACAGCTCAAAACCCGATTGTTATTTCTAACTATCCTGGGGAACAAGTTGTTTATACAAGTCAAACAACTGCAATCACTTTGGCGGGAGAATATCAAAAGTTGATTGGTACAAAAGTGAGCACTGCTTATGGTTGGCAGATTAATGGAGGGGCATCTTTTGATGATTCTGCTAATAACTCACAAGTAAGTGGGGTGCATTTCAGATTAGGTGGTACTTATGGTTCAAATCCCGCAATGTTGACTTATCCACACAATACAACTACTATTCAGAATCTTGTTATTAGACACAATCGTTTTGAAGACAGCCAACATAATGGATCAGAAAATAGAATGGTTTGTATTAGATTTTTTACAACTCAAAATACGATTGTAGAATATAATATATTTGAGGATAACTCAGAACTTTATCAGGGTGGGTGTATTTATTTTAAGGATGCCACTGCTGATGCTATTGTACGGTATAATAAATTTATTAATTCTGCTGGGGGTATAGGATATTGCGTACAAGGGAATGCTTTTAATGGTCTTGATGTATACGGTAATTTGAGTTATAACTGTCGTTATTTTATTTACTTTGTTTCCGATTTAGGTAATGTAGACGAAATTAATATATTTGATAATGTTGTATTGGGATTGACATCTGCATGTATGTACTATCTAAATGCAGACAACCAAACATGGACAGAGCATGGAGATTTCTATAACAATGTGATTGACGGTCGAGCAGCCATTGAAGGCTGGCACAGTAATTCAGATGATCTAAGAAATTTACCAGACTTATGGGATTACAACCTTTGGTATTCCCTAAGTGACAGGACCGCACCTTCTGGATGGTCATGGCCTACTGGTTATTTTACTCATTCAGTCATAGGCTTTAATGCAGTAATCTATGATTCTCAAATAGTATTTGTTACTGATGATTATGTAGGAAGAACAACTGGAAGATTTGGTGATTGTATTGGTGGGTTTTTGTGGGAAGAAAATGAAGGTGTAACACCACCAGTAAATGTATTAATAAAATAGGAGCAGAAAATGAAAATAAGACAAGGTTTTGTGAGTAATAGCAGCTCAAGTTCTTTTGTAGTTGCGTTCCCGAAAAAGCCAACAAATAGTGAAGAAGTTCAACAAATGATATTTGAAGAACGTAAAGAATTTCAATCGCCGTGGGATTGGGTTGATGAGTATTGGTCAACTGAAAAGGTTGTTGGTACAATCTGGAAAATGATTGAAGAACAAAAACCAAATGATAAAAAGACATTATTATCATCTATCCAAGATGGATGGTTTCAACCTTATGATGATTTACCAGGGTGTGCAGAATATGAATATAAAGATTTTGATTATAAAACAGATGAAGGTAGAGCTGCTGCTAATAGTTATTTTAATGCATGTGATAAAGAATCCAAAAAAAGATCACAGGCTATTATTAATAAATTTATGAAAGATAACGAAGGTTCTACATTTTATGTATTTGAATTTTCTGATAATGATGGTAGTTATTTTTCGGCTCTTGAACATGGTAATGTATTCAGAAAATTAAAACACATTCGAACAAGTTATCATTAATCGATTAGGAGGAAGTATGAGAATTTTTGTTATATGTTCAGTTCGTGGTGCAGACGAAGAATACCGCAATAAACTTGAAGAGTATGTAAGAAAATTAGAATCAGATGGGCACATAGTACATTTACCGCACAGGGATACTAATCAAGATGCGATTGGACTTGAAATATGTAAACAGAATGCGAACGCGATGGATGATAGCGACGAAATACATATTTTTTATAATAGTAAATCACAAGGAACTCATTTTGATATGGGAGTGGCATTTGCTTTAACTTTGTTTGTAGAATACAAGAAACTTGTGGTTGTAGAAAATGAAAAATATGGTGAAGGAAAGAGTTATCCCAGAATGTTAGATGAGTGGAAAGGTTGTTAATATGAATATGGTATTTATAATTATGATAGTAATAAGTGGAATAGGCGGTTTGTTAGCATGGGCTTTTTCTAAGGATAATAAGAATGTCGATCTTACAGACAAAGAAAAATACAATGAGGAATTAAAGGCTCTTGTTGTTAGGTTTCGTAAAGAGATGGTTAATACACGGGAAGAACGTATTGAGCGTGAGAAGAATAGAGTATTTCCGATAGCATCGTGTGTGGGGGAACGTCCATTTCTTTTTGGTCATATGTCAAAAGAAAACTACGAATTGTATAAGCGTTTATCCGAATAAGTTATCTTGATGGTTAATAATAAAATAGGAGAATAATTATGAAAATACGTGAAGGATTTGTATCAAACAGTTCATCAACATCATTTTGTATTTATGGGGCATATTTAGAAGGGGATGAATTACGAGAAAAGTTAGGAATTGATGAAGAGAATGGTGAAAATGATCTTTATGATATAGCATACGAAAAATTTGAAAAGGGTGAAGAATTAGAAGTTTATGTTGATCCTTATGATAATGGTTTTTGGATTGGTATAAGTTATACTGATATTGAAGATACTGAAACTGGAGTGGAATTTAAAAACCGTGTAAAATCATTACTTGACAAATATGGTTTAACAGATGTTGAACTTGGTACTCACGAAGAATGTTGGAGGGATGGATAATGACTGAAAGAGAAATGTTTGAAAAATCATTTGAACGACCATCAAATTATTTTAAATTGTCTGAAACACGACAATGGGATATTGATTCTGACTTAGGTATATTAGATTGGAAAGGCGATGATTTAACAGACGACGATATGAAACGATTTAATAAACATTATAATATTAAGGATAAAAAATGACAGCAACTGAAATGCTTGAACATTGTGGTGTAGATACAACAGCTTTAGAACAAGATGCTGAATATACGTTTAAAAATATATTACGGGCAATGAAAGAATATCGTTTAATGGAATCTGATGAATCTGAATTTTTTAATGTTAATGAAGATAATAATAAAATAGGAGAGAAATAATGAAAAAATTACTGTTAATTTATATGTTAATGATATTGGGTATTACGACAAGTTTTGCTCAAACGAATCAATGGAGAGTAGTATGGGATACAAATCTTGAATCTGATATGGCTTATTACACTGTTTTTAGGAATGAAGCGTCTCCTGCTATAGCGCCATTAACGACAGTTATTCATATTGCTGGACCTGACACTACACAATATGTTGATGCATCTATTGCAAGAGGAATTCAATATTTTTATCGAATAAAAGCTGTGAATTTATTTGATGATGAAAGTGATTTTTCACTTGAAGTAAGTGCTGCTATTCCAAACATAATTCAGACGACATATGATTTTAAAAATCAGCAACCAAGTAACATAACATTTGCAACACTGTTTGTTGACCCCGATAATATAGATGCTGATATGATAGTTACACCATCGGTTGAAAATAATGTTGATGTTACAGTATATGCTGATTATATAATGATTGAACCAGTTCCACTTACGTTTATTGGTACAGCATCATTTGTAATTAAGGTTGAAGATCCTGGTGAATTTTATGACGAACAACTTATTACAGTTAATTATACTTCTCGTTATCCCTCGACTCCACTTGATGTAAGGATAACTAAATAAAGAAAGGTGTATTATGAAAAAAATAATTAACGATTATACGACAGACGTAATATTAACACCAGATGAAGCAAAAACTATATGTGGATTAGGTAACGGAAGTGAATGTTGTGCTTTTCTGACTGTTGGTGGTGATGGATTTAGTTGTGTTCGAATGACAGATATGAGTGCACATATAATTGGACGATTGAACCGTAAAACGATGAATGCTAAATATGAAGGTGGAGGTATTGGTTGTGCTTGGGAGGACGAATTAAATGAAAATTAAAAACGAAACATATTATCATGCATTGGCTTTATATATGATTGCAAGAAGACGACAGGCTGAAGTTGATAAACTTGAAAATGAAATGAATGAATTGTTGGGACTTGAAAACGGTAGTCATTTGAGCGACTTTATCTACGACTATTATAGTGTTGGTTCAAGCGAAGAATTTGATCTCGCATTAAAAAGGGAAGGGATTGAATTTGAAAAAAATTGATAATAATACATATCATCAAGCATTGGCTTTTTATATTTTAGCCAAACGGCATCAAATTGAAATTCACAATCTTAGTTGTGAAGTTGATACACTTGACTGGGATATTAACGAGTTATTACAAATTGGATATGACGGTGATGAGTTTCTTTGTGATGATGCTCATAGTGAAATAAGCGACGTAATTTATGATTTTGATAGTATTGGAACAAAAGAAGAATTTGATGCTGCATTAAAAAGACAAGGAATTGAGGTGGAGGAAAATGGCTGATTTTTGTTCAAATTGTATAAGTCAATCATTAGCGAGAGCTAAATTTTATGGAACCGATGCGGATCCTGATATTGATGTTGAAGATATGTTGAGTAAGATAAATGAAAAATTAAAAGAAGGTCCTCTTGATAATTGGGGATTTTCTGGATTTATTTGTGAAGGTTGTGGTCTCTCGGCTGTTGGGTGGAAAGATGAAAAGATAAAATATGGTTATATCAATTTCACAAATAAAGAAATTGAAACTGATTGGGAAGAAAATATCAGAAAGGATGATTAAATGGAACGACGAAATTTTATAAAGGCAATAGGTGCTATTGGTGTTGGAACATTATTTGCTCCTCAACATTTATTACCAGCAGAAGTAGTTCCAACAAAATCAAATCCAAAAAGAATAGTTAAAACAACATTGCCTGAATTACCACATGGAAATATAGGTATTATTACAGGAATTGCTGGAAGTGGAAGAAGTTTTGTACTGTATAGTAAATATAATGCTAATCCAAATGCGGTCATGTTTGACTTGGAACGAATTAAACAAGATTTTAATGTAGAAATGCTTTTGGATATACCAAAAAATACGACTGTTTTTATTGATTCATTTCATCTTGTTCAGTCAACAGCTTCTTCAATTTCAGCGACAGTGCCAACTCCATCTATTTCTCAACATTATATGATAAGACGAATGAATGTAATATGTAGAGAACGGAATTTGGCTATTTGGACAACTATACATTCAAATCGAAATCTTGATAATACATATAGTATTCATCCTCTTGGAATTTATGCATCTATGATTGTGGTTGTAAATAATAATCAAGGTGGAATTTATGGAGACGACACAAAAAATAGATACAAAGAACTTCAGTCTTATTATTTTGGAAGACCATCGGGAACTAAATACTATAAACAGCGTTAATATAAGTAAGTGAGGTTATAATGAAAGCTAATTGTTACAAATGTGAATATCGGGGAACTGTCCCTGGAGATACTCATTCATGCTGTAAATACCCTGGAAATGAAACTGGTATGTTAGACTTTTTTAGTAAGAAAAGTGCTGAAAATGCTACTAAACTAAATATTCAAGCCGATCCTCACGGAGTTAGAAGTGGTTGGTTTATATGGCCTATTAATTTTGATCCAATTTGGTTATTAAATTGTGATGGTTTTAAAGAAAGGACTTAAATGAAAAAATTTATACCCATAATTAAACAACTGATATATGATCATAAAATCGTTGAAGCAAGAAAACTTTATAATGAAGAAACAGGTTGTGGTTTAATAGAAGCGCGGATTGTTATACTTCGGATGCAAAAAGAAGTACGACTTGAAAAAATGGAAGAACGGTTAACAAAAATAGAAGAACGATTAACACAACTGGAAAATATTAACGATAATCAATGTTTTGAAGGTTCAATCTAAAAGGGGAAATATGAAAATAAAATTTAATATACAAGCCGATACGCCAAATATAAATGGCACAATATATCCAAAAGATGTACTTAAAAAAGCAATATCTGAATATAATGAAAAGTGTAAAAATGGAGAAGGTCTTGGAATATTAAAACAACCAAAAACTGTATTCCAGGATCTTTCAAAAATAGCGTTTAAATTAAATAAAATTGATATTGTTGATGAATCATATATCGGAGATATAAAAATTCTCGATACTCGAGAAGGTAAATATCTTACTGATTTATTAAATGTAGGCGATATTGATAATTATCGTATTGTCACAATATCAACTGCTAATGTAGTTAAAGTTATAAATGATAATGTATTGGTTAAAGATATGGAAATTCGTGGTATTGGAATTGAACCAAAAGAAAATTGTGTACCTTTAAAGGAGAATTATGACGACTGTTAAATTAGAATATGATATTAAAGATGACGTAGAAATACTTCTATTGGAACGAACTGGTCGAATTGAATCAATTTGGATAACCGAAACTGGAATAAAATATGAAGTTCGATATTTTGATAATGCTGAATTGAAAATAGTATATTTTTATGGAGATGAATTGGAGGCGAAAAAATGAATAAAATAAAATTAGATTCAAACAAAAGAATATGTGAAAATTGTCATTTTTGGGAACCTGTGCTTTGGTGGGATCTCTTATCAGAAGCTCGTGGGGAAACAGGTACCTGTCGTGCGTTACCTCAATCTGTTAATACTGGTCGGGAACATACGTGTGGGCTATTTCGACAGAAAGGAATTTAAAAGGTATGATATAATGAGTAGGAAATTTAGAAAAACTGAAATAAGTGGAAATGTTAATGTTGAATGCAATGGACAAGAAATGCATTCAAATTGGTTTTGTGTGAATTGTCATGCTATTGGTACATATGAAACACATTATCCGACGTGTACAACTCATGAATCATATGCTATACCAGCATCGGCTGAAGTACCAAGAAAGAATGCGTCAAAACGAATATGGAATATATTCAAAGAACAATTTGTTTTCGCTAAACCTGTAGGTTGCTGGATATACAAGGATAAAAGTTGGTGGCATATTGGAAAAGATAAAAAACAGCAGCCGGAACAACTCAAAAATTTACGACTAACTAAAAAGGATTTATAACTCTATGAATTATACGGTTAGACTGTTTAAAGAAAATAAAACATGGTATGCTCACTACGAAACATTAGATCTCATTGCAGACGGTAAAACTCAAGAAGAAGCTCAATTACATCTTCTACATATCATTACATCTCATATTGATTTCGGACATAATCTCGTAGAAGATAATTCTGAATATCCAACTATTCATTAAAGAAAGGAATATAAAAATGGCATCATATCATATTCATAATAACGGAGAGTCTGAAGGCGAAACAATGGGTTGCGAATCTGCTCAAAATAATCACGAAGAACAAACAGCAAAGGCGGTTGCGGAACTGGTCTGTGAAGCCCTTAATATCGGCTGGAAAGATAGACGAATTGTAGAAGGACTGATCTTTACCTCTATAAAAGAAGAATTTCTACATCGAGATAAATTGCTTGGACAATATCTACATACTCAATTAGACAAGCTGGCGGATACGATTAAATCCCAGTTAAATTTGCCGACTGATGTTAAAGTAAATTATGGGTACGCTACCCATGCAAAATTCAACGACATCATTGATGATATAAAATTAAAGATGGTTATAACCGATGATGAATACAATTCAGATATGGAACACTGGGCAGAAGAATATGAATGTGCTATGATGCATCTTGATGATTTAAATATCCCAAAAGAAGATGAAAATGGTATTGTTTATTCTCTTGTTGGTAGAACTGATGAAGCATTACTCAGAATGAAAAATAATACACCTCATTAAGGAGGAATAATGATAAAATATATTGATATTAAAGAATTCAGAGAAGAAGGATATTTACAAGAATTAAATCGCCAGTTTTTACATCCACTTGGTTTAGCTCTTGAAATTATACTGAATGACGATGGTACTGAAAAGCTTGGTGGCATATGGGATTATAGAGACCAAGACGAAGGTATTTATTATGATTTAAAAAAATCTCGAAAGGATAGAATACATCAATTTAAATCAAAAGAAAAATTTATTAAAAATGAAATGACTATAAAACACAAAGAACGTCAACATCAATTAGGTTTTGTAGTTGAACCAATACCAGAACAGACATTAGATTGGGGCGACGATGTGGGTAAAGAAATTATTGATTAGGAGGAAAAATGAAATTAAAATTAAATACAATGTACGGTGTGGCGGCGGACTGTAATTCTTATTTTATTCCAATGATGTTTAATGTTCAGGATGATGAATATCAAATTATAAATATACATATGGGACTTGATATGATATCTCTATCTCATCATCATATAAGTGAAACTGAGGTTGAACTGAATTGTAGAACGTTAACGGATGTTGATATACCAAATCTAAATAGTATGATTTCTCTTGGTATTCAATATGATTTATGTAGAGAAACATTAAAAAATATACCAACATTTTTGTCTGAACTCTCTCGCGTATTAAATATACCTGAAGAAACGATAAATATTGGAATGATGCAATCACCATATCTTCTTAAAGCAATTAAAAAACTTAGAAAGGAGTAACATATGTTAAGTAATAAATGGGAAGAAATATCAAATACTGGTCACTTAGCAGATGAACAAAAGTCATTAATCAAGTAACTTTTTAATAATATCGGTTCGGTTCGCATCAATAACATAAATTAAAGGAGAAATAATAATGAATAAAAAAATTAAAAATATCATAGGTATATTAATCTTAATTGTGGGCGCTATTTTTGGTCTATATGTAGGAATCTATCTTTGCTTATGGGGAGGCGTAGTATCAATGTATACTGGATTAATTGTTACTCAATCCTTTTGGACATTTATTTGGGGATTGATTAAATGGATATTTGCCGGTACATTAGGCTTTTTAATCTTTGCTGGATTTGGTATAATTAGTGGAATCTTCTTCGCTGATTAAAAAAATCAATACACCAATACACAGTAGCCTCATCAGCAGCGCACCCGACGAAGTAATTAATAAAAATAACATAAAGGATAATAATACTCATGAAACAAACACTCTTTCAAAAACAAATCATTAATCAAAAACAATATAATAAAGATGTAAAAAATTATGCCGAACTGGTTACTGACCTCACTCACTCGTTACCAATCTCTCCACCTCCTATGCCACCATCTGAATCTACTAAACAATTTATGGAACGCATTAATAAATTTATTTTAAAATATACTGTGATCTCTATTACTTATAATGATAAACTCAATGAATGCATTGTTGTATATGATGATTTTGACCTTGGCGAATTGATTAGAAGTCTTAAATATAGATAATATATTTGTTATACCTTTACCTCATTAAGATAATCTTTACAATCTTACTATAAAATATGTTATTTGTTATATTACTTTAATCCCTATATTCCCTTTATCTCATGCTTGTTCCTCATAAAATTAATATCTATTCACTTTCCTATATCATATACCATTATATGTGTTTCTCACCACTTCTCACCATTTCTAACCACTTTCACCCACCTTTATATTCCTATATCCTATGTCTATTATATTACTCATTTATAAATGCTTATTTGTAGACAATTTATTATACAATGCTGGAACGCTAATGTTTAATAGTATAAATTAAGAGGCTATCGTCTCATGTTTCTTACAGAAATTTTTTTGTCAAAAATCAGCGTCTCCTCTTCTCTCACCCATTTACCTATTCACCTATCCAATTTAAATAAATCCAACAGCGTTTCCACCCGGTGGTATTATTTTATACGTTTCCGACTGGCCGCGGAACGAGACCTGTTTTCCAAACCGACGAATCAACGTTTGTAGCATCATTGATGGCACGCTTTCCCAGTTTACATTCCAGTGGCCGACAGATGAGACCATTTGTAACAAATCCAATTTAATTATGTAACATATACAAGGTATAAGTGATGTATATAAACGACTTACGTATTTTACAACATGTAACAAGTCATTAATGACAGATGTAACAAAAATAAACTTGACAACGAGCGACAGATTTTGTATATTACTGTATAGGTAACAGATTAAAGAAGGAAGTAATAAAATGTATAGTGTATTTGTTTTAATTGATAATGTTTGGACATTTGATAGTGAATATGTAGAGAAGTGGGAAGCTGAAGAACGAGTTGCTGATTTAGAAATGAGTGGAAATTTTCCATTTAAATTAAACCGAATAGGTAAAATAAACTTGACAACGAGCGACAGATGTTGTATATTAACATAGTTAATTAATCAAAGGAAAATAAAATGACAGCAAGCGAAGTAAAAATCAAATTAATGAATGCTAATGTTTATCCAGACACATTAAGTAAATCAGGTGGTATATTTACATACCGTGTTGGATTTTTTTATACACATGGTCAAACAGCAGGTACTCATGTCGCTCGAGTTAAGAATGCTCTTCCTGATGCTATCATATTAGATAGTGGTGAAATGTGGAAGCCTTTTAGAGGTGGAGCATCTGTCGCCCAGTCAAGTCATTGGTATGTAAAATTTAGAATAGAGGAATAAAGATGATTCAGCCGACTGAACAAACAGATAGTTGGAATTATACAGACGAACAGATTCGTAAACACATTAATAATGCCCCCTCCTTAATTCCTAACACATTAATTATAGATACACTAAGTTGGAAACTTGCTGTACGTGGTGCTATGCGAAATGAAAATTTATTATTTTTGGGTCATTCTGGATGTGGAAAAACATTAACAGCGACATCATTAGCAAAAGCATTAAATCGTCCATTTTTTAAATTTAATATGGGAGCGATGCAGGATGCTCGTGCTTCATTAATTGGCAACACGCATTATGCTGTTGATACAGGGACATTTTTCGTAGGTAGCGAATTTGTTAAGGCCATTACGACACCCGGTGCAATAATTTTATTAGATGAATATACACGTATTCATCCAGACGCAGAAAACATTATGTTGACTGTATTAGATAAAGATCAACGTTATTTACGTATTGATGAAGCCAAAGATACACCGACTATAACTGTAGCACCCGGAGTTTTATTTTTCGCGACAGCAAATGTAGGAGTTGAGTACACATCGACGAGATTATTAGATAGGGCTACAAAGGACAGATTTAGTGTAACGATTGAAGTTCCATTATTAACAGAAGATCAAGAAATAAAATTAATGAGGTTATTATATCCTAAGTTAAATCGTAATTACATTAATGCTATTGCTAATATTGCTGATTACACTCGAACTGATATATCATCTATTGACTCTCAATTAACAACACTTATTTCGACTCGTAGCAACCACGAACAATGTGAATTAGCATTGGATGGATTTAGATTTAGCGAAATAATGGAGGGGGCAGTATTCAATTTATTTAGTAATGAAGGTGGAGTGGACAGCGAACGTGCTCATGTCAAAATTAAAGTTCAACAATACAGTAATTTAGATAATGAATCTCCAATAGCAACTGAAAACTTTTCCAAATCTGATTATGATGATGGAAACAAACCAAAAAATTTATTTAATTTAGATAGTGATACAATGTAGGATAAATTTTAGCTATGTTGAGCCGAAATGAAAATAAACTTGACAACGAGCGACAGATGTTGTATATTAACATAGTTAATTAATCAAAGGAAATCAACTATGAATCGTTATTCAAATTATAATAGAGACCCCAGAGAAATAATGGCACGCTTTAATTCAACGTGTTCTGAGACTGGTAAAGAAATCAACAAGGGTGAGGTTTGTATTTATTATCCCAACAGTAAAGAAGTTTTTCATATAGACAGTAAACAAGCCGAAGAATTTAGAAACTGGAACGCTGATTTAGCAATGGGATATGATTATTAAGTTAATAAATCAAAGGACAACGAAATGAAAGAAATAAAGTTTGATACAGATGGTGATTTACATGATGATGTAATACATCCTAAAATACGTGTTCGTAAAGAAACATTAACTGGTGAAGAGGCTATCGCATATTTAGCTGCATTATTTGCAGGTGAGACGCATGGTAATTATTCGGCTGAAACATTATACAAGCGTGCCAATTTAGGCGACACATTTGAAATTACAATAAAACTAAAATAAATTTGACTTCTGATTATTTATGTTGTATATTAACATAGTTAATTAATCAAAGGGACGACGAAATGAAATCAAGAGAAGAGTTAATTAAAGAACGTAAAGAAATCAAGAAATATGCAAACCACATTATGTATTCAGATGTAAATCCATTTGAAGTAGTTGAAGTAAAGACATCAAATAAAGTGATGGTTCGCAGGGTAAACGCAACCTTAATTGAATCTGTAAAATGTGTAGGCGTATTTAGATTTTCGTCTGTATTTGATAATTCGACTCAAAGATATGAATATGCTTCTGAACCAACCGCGACTCCTTTTGCAATAAGATGGTCAAAAGCAAAAAAGAACTGGTTTTCGGTTGATGGTAGTAAATTTTCAATGAGCGCCGAACCAATTAAATTTTACGACTATAATTTTTAAGATAGGAAACGCTAAAATGAATTATGATTTAACTCCTGATTACAAACATTTAGATTTAACTCCTGTAGTATGGTATAAACGAATATCTGTATGGAAAGTTATTACAGGCGTTATACTTTTCATTATATTGTGGGGTTTAAGTGGAAATCCTTATGGATATTAAAAGAGTAAACAGTAGGGGGCATAAGAACGCTGACATATATGTAGACAACAAGCTTTTAGTATCAGTAAATTATCAAAAATCAATTATAGTTAAGCATAACACTACGACAAATTTTAAAGAAAAGTTTGATAGTTGGTATATTGAAAACATATTAACATTAGAAGAAGGAGCGGCATAATGAAAATAGAATATCGTCAGGTAAACTATAAACAATTTTTGTTTTTGTTGAATCATAATGAAGCATTTACTCAACATATTACATTATCTGAACCTCAGTATCGAGAAAATATGTTAATACTTAAACTTGAAACAATACTTGATAAGGAAACGCTTGAAGAAGTAAAAGAAGTTTTCTTTTTAAAATATGAAGAAGGTGCTAACGACGCATCATATTAAAAATTTTACGACAAAGGAAATAATACAATGAAAGATAATGTAAAGAATTACATTCTGAACGGTGAACCCATTGATGAAAATATAACATTTGTCAGAAATGATTATACTGATTTTGTATTATGGTGCCGTGAATGCTTTTTAGAAAACTTTAGTAAAGATGGTCTCCATGATATTTATGAATGGAATGATATTCAAAAAACTGGACAGTCATTTGAAGATTTCAAAAAAGAGGTTGCTAATCATGTTGGTCGCGTTTGGACTGATGATAGCGACGGGCTTCCATGCCATAATTGTACTGAAAATTCATAAAATGAAATACAAACTTAAAATAAAGGCTAAGTATATTGGCTTCTGGCGACAAACTTAAAATAAAACTTGACTCTTAATACTGTAGTATGTATATTCTGTCTTTAGGTTATACTATAAAATAAAATCACTATTAATTTAAAGGAGGATCTATGTAATAGTAACAAAATTTTGCCAATAGGAATAACTATGAAAGGAAACACCATGACACGTGCACCGCCCTGGTGGGTATAAATATAGAATAAAATATAATAAATTAGGCTGGCAAACACTTCGCAAGTGCCGTTTGCCAATTAAGCGTACGCTCAATTAAACAAAATCAAGCGTACGCTTTTTTTATATCCCTACCTCATTTTAAAATCCATTACATAATAAAGGAAACGCTTGAAAAGCAACTCAGGAAAACGTGAAGCGCTTTTAGCACAGGAGGCCGAAAATGGCCTGCGGACATCGTAAGGCGATTTTTATCAGCCATAAAATAACGCTTATAGATAAAAGGTGTTGTGTAGATTAATGATATTACATATGTAAATGAAAAAATTTTTCAGAAAATAAATTTGACAATCGGTTATTATTGTTGTATATTACGGTATACGAAATATGAATAACTTATTTAAGGGAATACAAAATGAAAAACTTAGACAAATTATTACAAAAATATTTTGAAACTGAAATGAAGATGTATCAGGTTAAGACTAACAA
>Ga0222637_1000650_pt1 | contig 14106 bp, 15 predicted proteins | sample AntAcemetagen143_FD_181149 | JGI IMG/M metagenome (GOLD analysis project Ga0222637, IMG submission 181149) | Saline water microbial communities from Ace Lake, Antarctica - #143 | ecosystem: Environmental > Aquatic > Non-marine Saline and Alkaline > Saline | place: Antarctica: Ace Lake...
CGCAGTAACTTCATCAATATCAGTTGAATCGCCCTCTGCATAATACTTCAATCCACGTTTGTAGATTGTAATACCAGCAGTAGCGTAATTTGCGATTGTTGATGCTGTTAATAAAACGAACTCTACCCTTGTTCTAGCGTCGTTTATTAAAGTTGCTGGAATGTAATCACTGAACTGACCTGCTGTTAAGTCGTTAGTTCCGCCCCAGTCTTTGATTTCAGTCAGTTTCAGAGCTGAAGAAGAGCTGGTTAAATCACTGGCTAGTTGTTTTGGCTTAACGGAGTTAAACCTTTTTGTGTCACTCATATTATGTTATTTAATTCTTAACTTTATTTTGAGATGTGAATGTAGTGTCTGTAGCATTTATCCCAGTTGATGTTATTTCCCATGACTGAGCTGTGCCACTACTTCCAAATCCAACTGATATATATTCAACTGCTGTCATTTGGAAATTTAAGTAAATAATGAAATGTCGTCTTCCGTCTTCTTCCTCATCACCAATAATTGAAGCCGCTCCCATTGGTTCAATGCCCTCTGAGTCACCACCTAATACTGAGAAATAAGGTACTCCATCTTGGTATTCAGTCTCAGTACCAATGATCAACAACTCTTGAAATGGAATAGAAGCGAAATCTTTATATAAATTTACTTTTATCTCAGTTCCAGATGTTATATAACCCTCAACAGCGATAGAACTTACTTCGTTTAAGTAAAATCCTGTTCCGTTTTTGTTCAACCAACCAGTTTGACTTTCAACTGACATTGGAAAAACATCTTCACCTCTTGTTTTGTTAACAGCTCCACTTAATTCGTATACGTCTGCATTATAAGCGTCTCCATAAACTAACTTTCCCTTAAATTCAACAACAATTGATGGAGTTGCAGTCCAGTATCCCTCCCAGGTTTTATAATCTTTGTTCCATACTAACATTCTATCATTTTTTGCAACAACCTTATCACTCTTTGCAGTCACATAAGCTCTGTTGTTGTTTTCTTCTCCTGAAACATTATCAAAGTTATAATTCTTTACTTCCCTTCTTATATTATAAGCCAAATCACTCATCTGAGGTATTGAATCTTTACTAACAACTCTTCCTATTGTAGTAATCATATTATCAGGAGTTGCAAATGCAATATCATCATCCTGTCTCCATACTCTTGCGAAAGTCCCAACATTGTTACCTTTAATAATAGGATTGAATTGTGCTATATCTTCTGCATCTTGAGTATATGTCAAACTTTCTATTGAATGCGGTTTGAATACATATAAAGTGCTTTCTTGTGCAATTATATCAGTAATGTTTTTACCTCCATAAGGGAAAAAAGCGATGTCTCCTTCGTCAGCTGATCTTGGACTTGAGAAACTGTAATCAGTAGCGTCAGTCAGATTACTTCTAAATACTGTACTAGGAGCTTCCGAAACACCAGCTAAAAACATCTGTGCGACTGAAGTCTCAAGTATATTTCCCTTTTTTATGTCTAAATATTCAGTAGGTGCCATTGTAAGTGCGTCATCCTCACTTCCAGCGTGAGCTGATGCAACTGTGAATGTATCGTCTTTTGGAACTGCTGTGTATGCAACTGTGTCTCCATTATAAACTATTGATCCAGTAGCGTCACAGGCAAGTTCTCTGATTTCAAATGTAGGTGTTCCTGACAGTCCTGCGATTGTGTCAAATGTTATCTGAGTACCAGTTGTTCCAGAAATCTTACTTATGTATCCCTCTTTAGTTCCGTCTGTAATCCTTACATAAAAATCGTTCCATACATCAGTAGCCCAGTCAGTATCAGTTATGTCTATTGTTGTTGTAGACGAAGCACTTGATGTACTAGTATAATGAACTTTTTCTTTTAGTGTTGTATCAACTACAACTTCAGTAGCCGCAGCTAAAACATCTGCTTTTAAATACGCTTCAAATCCTGTCCATCTTGAATAAGGCTCTATTCCATTACAGAAATATAACAAGTCAGTGAAGTCGGAGTTTGTTTGATGTTCTCTGAACCCAAACCTCTGGTCTACTGTGTAGCCATCTTTAATAAGTGCCCAGTCTGATGTTTTATTATTAAAATATTCTAACTTATCCGAATACGATCTAATTAAAATATCGTCACCGTCAGCTTTACGAAACGAGTATAATGATATTATACCAGAGCTTACAGAACTAGCAGTACCAATAAGCGTCTCGCCGTTTCTAGGACTAATCCCTCCCCTATCAGTTATCTGTACATTAACAGACTTCCTCAATCCACCAAGCGGTATTTTGGAATCATCCTCTCTTTTATGCCATCCTCTTTTGAAGTCTGGTATTATTAGAAATTGATCTTTCATAATGTTTTATTTTTTAAGTTTTTTCTCATAAAACTTTCTAAAGGGAATAATATGTAACTGATGTTGGTTCTTCCTCTCCTGGCTGATCATCTTGAAAGGTTTGTATGTTCTCATTCTTAATATCTCTCCGAACTCCAGCTTCTTGAACCTCTCTAAGGTTCTCTAAGGCGTTTTGCGTAGCCTCGTCTATCAATAGTATTGATTCCTTTTCATTTAATATAGTAGTATCGTCTCCATCTTCAAATTTCTCTTTACGAACACCAGCATTACTCTTAACTAAATATTTTGAATAATAATCAAGTGAACATTCCTCTCCAATGAATGCCGCGATCTTATCAACTCTATATCCTGTTTGTGCGACTGCTACAGTGTTTGTTATTGTTATTTGAGCGTAATCAATATTTTCATTATCAACTGTCCCCGTCTCAGTAGCACCCTCCCAGTCAAATCCGACTAAGTTCCAACCAGTAGTGAACGCTAATCCACTTTGCTTTGTAGTAACTGTTCTTGAAAGATAGTTGCTTGAGTCTGCCCCCCACTTCATTGTAATACTTTCAGGAGTAGTCGCTGGTATATTTACCCAGAAAAATAACTTTGATTTGTTTTCGTAGTCAGATAAATCAACCGCTTCAAAGTCAGGATTCGTTATAATAATATCAGTAGAAACTCCACCACTATCAAATGAAATTGATGCTGGTCCTTCTTTATATCTAATATTATCTAATCTTAAATTAGTAGCATCACCAGAAATAGCCCAAGTACCATTGTCAGTTAAGTCATTACAGTTTTGTAACATTGAACTCATCCCACCCTCAAACAACTTAACTTTAAGGTATGGATTACCGTCTTCCCATTGAACAGCGATAACATTAACACTGTTTGTTAGTTGTTCATTCTTATTTACAGGAATACCTGAATTACCAAGCACTCTTGAGAAATAAGGATTTCTGTTCTTGAACAAGTACTTTGCGTTTGTCTTTTCAAACTCACTACCTTCTTTTCCGTCTCTTTCAAACTTTAGTTGTGTTGTTTTATCATAAGAAATATCACTCGGTAGTGAATACTCGTATATTTCTCTAAATACCATAAACGGAGCAGATAACCTTTTTGAACTAGGAAGATCAGCCTTAATCTGTAGTCTTGAATTAGATTCATCAAGTATCTTTGTTAACTCAGCGTCACCACCAAGTTTTGCTTTGTTATTATGTATTTTTTTATTTACCCTGTCTTGTAAATTTGATAGCGTTAGCATATTTTATATTATTTCTTTCTGAATACTCTTGCACCCAACATCATTGCTGGTTTTGCTCCGAGTGTAATTGTTACTATAGACACTATTAACGCTGACTCTTCTGCCCCGATGAAACCTTTAACAAGTAAATAAGTTCCAATAGCTAGAATGTCTGCTGAAATAATACCTTTGTTGTTTAGAATAAATTTCATATTATACTTTAAAATTATTTCTGTCAGCGAACTCTGCTTTCTTCCCATCGTTCCAGCGATTGACTGGAGACAGATAACCAACGACGCGTGAGTAAATTTCGCAGCGCTGTCGTTCTCCTTTTGGTTTTGAATCTGACATAATAATGTTTCTTTATATTTAGATTGTGATGTTAGTCTTTGAAACCTCTGAAGCTCTTGTATAATTCTCTCATTAGCTTGTATTCGCTTTCTAATAGTTTCCATAATTGCCATATCATACAGGTTCTTTTTGGAGATTGATCTTTGGAATCGCATCCCACTCTTCTTTTGTAAGCGACTTTGTCTTTCCTTTAACATCTCCATCTGTTCTCATTGACCACATAGCGTGAACCTTTGCTAAATCGTCTAATATAATTTTACCGTCTAGAGTCATTCCAATCGCTCCAGTGTCTTGAGCATCCATCACTAATAGATTGTCGTCAAATTGTTTAGGCATAGTGTTTGAAATATTATATCTTAGCTTAGATCCAAACCAGAAATCCCAAGCCAACTTCTTAATTTCGTTGTGGTAGTGATCGTATATTAACCAGTATTCGTTTTTTTTATATGCGTAAAGCATCACTGCGTGATTCTTAGGTTTATCTGTCCTTTGGTAAATCCCATTAACAGGTTTCTCCCACGCATGAACTCCAATTTGAAGTGGTGAGTATTTTAAAGCTTCTGTAAGCGGCAAGCTGTTTGCCCATTCCCATCTGATATCGTAAGAGTCAAATGAAGACTGTCCGTCTTGCAATACTTCAACAGGAATATCATCCATGTACTCGTTCCAATTCTTTATGTCGTCACTGAATGGCCATTTAGGTTCTCTTACTATTCCATATTTCAGAATAGAATTGGCTACCGCTGAAAATGTATTTCCACTTGGAGTTGTACCAGATGTTTTTGCTGGATATCTGTCTGAGAAATTCTCTTCAAGCCCGTATTTTCTATTGTAAATCGTCTCTAAGCAATTGTTTGCCGAATAGCTTACACAACTGTACGTATCAAACCCTTTGTATTGTGGCTCGTAAATTGGTAAGAACTCTGACCAATCGCCAGTTGGTTGTAAAATCTCTGGGATAATACCGGTCACTCCACCCATTACCCAATCTTTACTGCTGGCTTCTTGTTCTAGTAATAATCCGTAGTTTCTCATATATAAGATTATTTATTAGATGCGAGAAATACACTTGGTATAAATCTCGCTTTGAGGTTTGTCATATTGAAACGCCCCTCATTATCTTGTTACGAAGTTGGACAATGTCACTTGCGTTGAAATAGCAACCAACTTTGTTGACTATATCAAGGAAGATGTGTTGTTCTGCTGGTGTCATGTTCAGGAATACTGCGTGAAACGCCTCATGGAATCTTTGGTCCCAGAAGACTACTTCTGTCCCACCCCTGCTCTGGGGCATAACATGATGGCGGTTGATTGAGTTCTTCCGCTGTTTCTTGTGAACTTGTTTCTTGTACTGATTCCTCTGTTGTTTCTTTCTTTTCTTCCTTTTCATGATACACCCCCGTTAAAAGTCCCATGAAATCATCGGCTGACATCTCAACAATATTCCCACCACCGCATTTGCATAGGCAATGAAACCACATCCTTTCATTCAACCTCTTACCAGTGTCTAATCTAGTGAGAACCTGCTCTCCACATAACCTACACTCAATTGCAAAGTACATCTCACACCTCCGTTGTTGTGGTCGTAACATTCACCACATAGTTCAAACTTGGTTATTACCTCATCGTTATCAGAATCAAGGTAAATAATATCTACTATCTTCCCACAAGTACACACAAAAACTAACTTCAACATCTCACACCTCCCATTAAAATAGTTTATCTACACCATAAACAGCTATCAATATAACAGTTCCAAGTTTCCACAATAAATCTGTATATCTTCTATATTTATTTTCTCTATCTGCTATCAATAAAGTAACTTTTTCTCTTAAATCTTTCTCGGCTTCTTCGTGTTTTATAATCCAATCTTTGTTTTTTATAATTCCGTGATTAGATACATCTTGTCTTTTGTGAACTCCACAAAAACCATCCTTAACCATTACAGTTAATTCTTGTATCTTATATGCTAGTATTTGCATTGTTGGTTCATTTGGCATAGTTATTATTTAAATAATTTTAGTTTTTCTTTATGCTTAACTAATTCTTCTACGGCGTGGTCTAATTGTCCTTGAAACATTGCAATCTCTTGTTCTAACATTTCTGTTTCTGTGTCTAACTCGTCCTCAAAAACTTCTTTGACAGTAGTGGTTTCTTCTTCAATATACTTTCTACCATCCTTTACTTTGATTGTTTTAATCATATTATTATTTTAATTATGAACTGGTAATTGTTTCCCAACTAGTCGTGTAAACACAAAGTTTATGTAGTGTTAAATCGTAAACTATCAATCCTTCTGCTGGTGAAGATATTGCATCTTTTTGAACTGTTGTCATTCTAGGAAACAAAACACCTTTCGTAGTATCAGCAATATCCACTCTTGCACTTGCGTCTGCTGTAGTTTGGTTCATTGCTAAACTTACTGCTTCAACCCCTTGTCCCCCAATTACACAAGTGTTATCAGCATCCACCACAGCTTTATATCCAATAGCTATAGATTTGGTTCTTTGTGTAGTTGAACCTAGACCTGTCAATGCACCTAGAAAAGTACAATTAGTTGATGTAGTACAAGCATTAGCACTATATCCACCAGCAGAATACCCTGCATAACAACCAATAGCTGTCATATAGGTTAAAGTAGTCGCATTGAGTAATACTTTAGCACCAATTACTACTCCTCCTGACCCATCAGTTGCGGAAATTCCAGCGTTATGCCCTATTGCCACAGTAGCCACCGCATTATAATTATATAAACTAGAACTTCCTATTGATGTAGTCCAATATCCAGTTGTCGCTTTTTTTGAAGCAGAAGACCCTATTGCTATATTGTCATAAGCTTCAATATTTGAATATAAAGCATAAGAACCAATAGCACAACAATTACTAGCATTTTCTAAATTTTTAGCTGCGTATGTTCCAACAGCAGTGTTTTGGTTTCCTGTTGTTATCATCTCTAAAGAATATAAACCAAGTGCAAAATTGAAATATCCAGTCGGAGTTCCAGAAGGATTATAAGCACCTAATCCCATTGACATATTCGTTTCTCCAAAATAAGCCACTCTGTTTCCATCCTTGAATATAGTACCAGCAGTCCTATTCCCTACATTCCTATAATCCCCAGCAGGTAAATCTGCGTCTGCTATATTATCTGTATATGTTGTTGTTGTATTATCAGCTATTTCTCCTACATAATAATAACTTGAAGTTGAATAACCAACTTTCCCCCTATAAATCCTTCTTGAAATTACCTCACTGTCTGGGGATATTGGAATATCAGTAAGAAGAACTTGTCCATTAGAAGTTTTATCTGTAACTGTAACCACCAGATATGCAGGGCTTAAATCTGTCTCACCTGTAGAGCTAACATAAGTAACTTTATATCTATGTACTCCATCATCTACATTTCCAGCACTACCTAAAGTATATGCCATTGTGCTAACTGGTCTAGGAATTATTCTAAACCCTATATCACCCTTTACATCAAAAGTTGACGAAGGAGTATCTCCTGTTTCCAAATTAACACCCAGTTTACCACCTAATACGACATCGTCATTTCCAGTTGCAGTTCTTATAGTTGTTCCTGTTCTATCCCAATAACCAAGCTCACCGCTTACAGGTGCTGTTGATGTTAATTGCTTATTAGCGTCAGTATAAACACCTAAATTAGCTGTTAAACCATCATCTATAATATTACCGTAAAAACGAGCAGTTCCATCTTTATTTAAATCTAATAAGTTTCCTACTCCTCCACTAGCATCAAAGAACCACCTGAATTTATCTAAACTAGTTGACCCAGTTACATTCCATTGCCACGAAGTATTACCTGCATTCATTTCTACATTGATACCAGAACCTGCAAACCACCATTTCTCTCCGTATGCGTTGGCGTGTTTTAAAGTCCCAATACCAAAGTCAACACTATCATTGGCATTACTCTGGGTTAGTTCAGTGCCAGTTCTACGCCAGTAACCTAATGCTCCACTTGTAGGAGGTGTTGAAGTTAATATTTTATCTGCATCAGTATAAACTCCTGAACTAACTGTTAGTGTATCTGCCTTTGTGCTATTAGATAATACGATATTACCAGTAGCACCAGTTCCTGCTCCTTGACCAGCAACTAGAGTCAAATCACCACCATCATAATTTCCACCACCTGTAGAAGCGTCCCCTGCCTTAAAAGTTACATCACAACCTAATCCAACGCTATCTTTAAAAGCACCAAATGTATAACTATCTGCAACCGATGTAGTGCTATCAGAAACATATTGCATCCCGTCTGTACTCAACACAAACCTCATTATACCCCCCATTTGAAAAGCAATCCCAGGCTCGCCACCTGCTACAGTTGACCCTGATATTCCGTATATATATGAATTTTCAGGTGTACCATAACCATCATCTGTTTCAAAACCAAGAGGCATTGAAGTCAATCCTGCAAGACTTGGGTCTTGTGAGAACTTTGCTATATAATTGAATGTTGTTGTTCCATCAATAGTAACAAATCCAGTAAAGAATGTTTTAGCACTATCTATACTTAGCCTACTATTTACACTGTCCCAATATACATTTGAATCAGGAGTTGCAGGTGTATTACCAAACTTTAATTTTTCATCATCTCCAAAAAAATTACGAATCAAATCAAATTTTTGAGTTAATGGATTAAATTTCATGTTTGGCATATTCTATGTTGATGTTACTGTTTCGAAATTACCACTAACGTCATAAGTTAAATCTAGCGTAGCTACTAATGTTCCTGCAGAACCACCAGTCTTATAAACTATTTGAGTAGGATCTTCGTTAGCATTATATGTTGTTACTTCAATATAATCGTATGGCGATGTTACAAGACCAGCTATTGCTAAAAGTGTTTCTTCTGATGCTGGTGATATTGTATTTTTTAGATCAACCACATCATCATGGTCGAAATAATCGGGTTGATTTCTTGACATATTTATTTATTCACCTATATTATCTATAACAATTCCGTATACTCGGAATACAACAGTTTGAGTAGTTGCAGTTGCACCAGTAGTTACGTTTATTTCAAGACTGTCTCCTGGTTCCATAGAAGTAACTGCTGAAACAGAAGCAATCTCATATTGTTGGAAATAACCAGCTGTATAAGGTGTTACTACACTTCCAGATGTAATATAATTATTATAATCAGCATCGTTTGTTCCCATTGACCAAGTAGCAGTATTAGAATAATCTGCCTCAGCAATACAAACCTGTACCACTCTTAGTGGTACAACTCGTTTACCAAGCTCATTTCTGTATAGTTCTGTTGCAGCTATGGCTGTCATATCAACCTCAACTGTTGCTAATAAACCGCCTGATTGTTCTTTGAATTGACCAAGTGTAAGAAATGAATTGTCTAAAGTAGCGTCTTTCCCACTAACTTCAGAAGGGAAGGTAGTTTTACCTTCTGAATCAACTGACTGTACTTCGTTTGTACCTGCTTCAACAAAAATCATTGAAGCTGTATCTACATACATAACATCGCCGTCTTCACCACTACTTTCCATCCAAACTACTGCTAATATTTTACCACTTGTTGGTGCTGGAATTTCGCTATAAGAATCTTGGGTAAATACTTCACTAATTGTTACAAGTAAATACCTTTGATTGTCTGCATCTAAATCTTCAGGATCTGAGTATGCTTCCCAAGCTCCAGTTGTATAATTAAATATCTCATCTGCTTCGTCAACTGTGTTATTCAAAAATATCATTGAAGACCTGACAACACTTGCGTTTCCAGAAGCACCACGAGCATAATAACTAAATGAAATTTCATCACCTGCTGTTCCAGTAAATAACTGACCAACATAACTTTTTGGAGAATCACCATTATCTTCCATCTTAACTGATGAAGTTCCTGTATTTACAATAGTTGTTTCTTCTGTAATTATACCTGCTCCATCATCATTTATTGTTCCAGTCAACCAGCTATCAGGGCCTACAACATCTGTCCAATTTTCAAAGTCTCCATTAACTGCTTGGTCAGTACCTTCAACTAGGGATTCATAATCGTCAATTACCATCGTGTCACCACTATTTGCAGAGCTACCAAGAATATATGCCACACCATAAGTATAACCTTCTGGCACTGTTACTTGTGTAGCTGTTAATTGTGTATAAGAATCTGTTGCTGTTAATGTTTCAAAATTGTCAGCTGTTGGCATTTCTGCAGTCACTGTCCAAGTACCAGCACTTGCTCCAGTGAAGTTATAGTTATAAGTATCTTCACCATTTTCACACTCATAAAGCACACTAACATTTGGACTTCCAGTTAATCTTTTAGCATAAATCCTTGCTTGTAAAGTTTCTAAACTTCCTGCAGTAACTGTTGCATCATTAACAATCAAAGGTGAAATATAAACCCCTGCAGAGTATAATGCACTGATAGTTAATTTTGCGGCATAAGTTCCAGCGTGTTTATCTGTTGAGCGTTCTACTGAACCACCCAAACTCATAACTTCATAATTATCTGGTGTTCTTCCAGATAAACTCCAATCATTAAAATCTTTGTTTAATAATTGTTGTACTGGACCTGTATATGTAGCAGAAAGACCATCGCTGATGTCAATTCTTTCAGAATCCTTTGGAGCAATATTATTTCCGTCTGTTGTCCAGGCTCCAGCTGCTGGATTTACAGGATCAGTTGGATTAACCCAACCTAATTTTTCTTCTTTCTCCTTGTTGTCTTTATTTCCCATATTAAATTATTAAGTTATCTATTTTCTTATTATAATGAAGTTCTAGTTGTCTCTTAGCTTCACGCAACTTCTTTTCTTTATTATTAATAAATGATTCTTTACTACCTATATCTCCTGCTTTTTTATCAAGTTCGTCATTTCTTTTATTATACTCAACTTCAAACTTTTCTATATTTTTCTCAATTTCTTTATTAACTTTAATCAATTTTAATCCTTGTTTATTGATATTCAATACAATCGAAGCTAATTCTTCTTCTTTTTTAGCTTTTTCTATTATAATTTTTTTTAATGAATCATTTGCATTATTTAATTCTACTAAAGTCTTAGATAACTGTTCATTATTTACCTCTATTGAAAGTTCTTGTTCTTTTATTCTTTCATCATCTTTTGATATTTTTTGTTTTTTACATAATAAAATATCTTCTTTTTCAGATAATTTATCATCTAAATTGTTTATATCAATTTTTAATTCTTCTATATTTCTATTACAAAGTTCAATTAATTTATTTCTTTTATCGAACTCTATCTCATTAGTTTCAAGATTATCTTTTATTGTTCTTGTTTTTTTAATTAAAGATTCAATCTCAATTTCATTTTCACTTTTATTTGTAATAAAAATCTCAGAACTTTTCTTTAGTTCTATTTCTTTTTCTTTTATCTTTTTATCTAACAGTATTAAGTTTGATTTATTATCGTTTATTGATAATTCAAGTTCAGATATTTTATCTGTTAAAACTTCAATCTTTTTTACATCTTCATTATAATCATTTATTTTACCAGCCAACCTATGAACATCATCAATCAACTCAGCTTTGTTGTCAACCAACTCTTCTACTGTTGAATTGTTGAATGTTTTAGACATAACTTACTCTGCTTGTTATAGCTATTAATGAATTAGTTACTGTTCCTGTTCCCTTGACACTTATTTTAATGAATCTAGCTAATACTGGAACTTCAATTTGATAATTTCCACCTGCAGTCCATGTATAATTAGCAAGATATAGAGTGCTTACTCCACTTGAAATTGATTTATTAGTATCTTGGAAATAAGTTGTTCCATCATTAGAATATTCTATCTTTAATTCCGCCGATGTAAGTGAACCAATAGTAAATGCAACTTCTAAAATAAGTTGATTAAATGATTCCATATCTTCTAATACTGTACCTGCAACGTAACTTGTTGTTGTGATTAAACTTGTGCGAACTACCTTGTTTAAATAGTTTGTTTGCATAAAATTGTATTATTATTAAACCTTATTATTGGGGAGACAAGAAAGTGCCTCCCCTAAATAAGGTCTATTTCTTTTTTTTAACCTCTTTTTTTTCTACCTTCTTAGCATTTGATTTTGCATATTCATCAATACTAAATTCTTTTAGGTCAGAGTTTAATGATCGTTCCATATTAAATTAGTTTAATGAATTAGGCGTTAACAGATAGTCCAGAAGTAGCGTAAGTTGGAGAACTAGGAGCTAAAGTATAAATACCAAGTCCTGTTCCTGCCATAACAGTTACGTCTACAATTGAACATCTTGAATCTAAGAAAATTGATCCTTCTGTTTGTGCTGCACCAACTGTAACAGCAATAGCTGGAGTTGTAGCAGATAAAGGATTGTTGAAGAACATGCAATTTTCGAACTTCATTAATCTTTCAACGTCAGTAGCGTTAGCTCCGTAAACAAATCTGTTGTCAACGTCACCACACTTGTATAAAAAATCACAATTTTCAAATCGTACATCTCTTGCTTTCTTACCTGAAACAATTCCACCTGTAAGAAGTACATTAGGTCTTGCTCCATTGGCAGTAACCTCTTGAGCTGTAGATCCAAATGCCATGTTCTTATACACTGAAGAATCACCGTTACAAACTAAGTCTGCAACAGTAGTAGTTGTAAGTTTTCCTAAGAAAACAACTTCACAACAGTCCATGTATGTATATTCACCACCGTCAACAAAAGAATATAATGCTTGAGTCAATGTATTTGTACTTGAAATCTTTAACCCTCTGAAACTATTTCTAACTCCAGTGTTTAAGATTGCAGATACATCACCTGTAGCAACTGTAACTCCGATACCAATCTTTGAACTTTGTCCTTGTTTTCGTTTGATTCCCATTAAGTAATCAAGACCAATGAAATGACATCTATTCTTTGTGATATTCAATTCAGCAGTTAAGGCGTGAGTTGAATTACCGTCTAAGACACAAACGTCATTATTGTTTGATTCCATAGCATCGTAAGCTGTAGCTAAGTCTGTATAAAATCTGATTTTTCCCAATGGATCATCCAAGAATACTTCTTTCATTCTTTGGAAGTTTTCCTCATCGTAATCATCTGGATCCATTACAATAAAGACTCTACCGAATGTTGGAACAGCTGAACGAACTGAGTCTAATAAAGCTCTTCCGTATCCTGAATTTTGATTAAAATTCATAGTAATTTTTGATTAAGTCTTAATAGATCCACCTCCGACCTAGAGAAACCTCTCATAATCTATAAAACTGTTGATTTAATACTAACTTGTTGGAAGTGATCCGATAAGACCTCTACCTGATAATGTGACCTGTCCGTAACTCATTCTACATCCGTAAGTCCAGTTATCATTATGTACATCTTCACCGTTATTGCCTTGAGCAGGTGATTTTAGGTTTGGTTGTTCCCAAATTCCTAAATAAGCCTGCCATGAAGCTGAAGCTCCTTGACCAAACGCACCAGTGAACCACCATCTTCGTTTTGTGGAATCTCGACCACCTACATTATCTGTAGCTAACCAAGGTAATTTAACGTGCATGTATGAATCTTTGAAAGTATTCATAACGCCAGCTTGTGGTGCGTCAATATCAGCTGTTGATTGTAAAACCTGTTTAACTGTTCTACATGTATTAGGATCATCAGTTGTGACAATCTTATTGAAATTAAGGGTTCTTCGTTCTCCGAAATTAGACAAAATGTCTGAAACAGCTAATTTTTCAGCTGATTCTAAACCACCTTGTGAAAAGATAGGATCTCCTGAAACTCTATTTCTATAAGTCTCAGATGAAAATGCTAAATCTTTTGTAGCGTAAACAAGTGGGTTGCTATCACCAGTAGTAACGTCAACTGTAGTTCCGTCCATATCTACATATGAGCTAGAAGAACAGAATGTGAATACATGAGATAGATCTAATTCTAAACGTTGTGGGCCGAATTGGTTTAATGAAGTCAACTGAGAAATAACCTCTGGTTTCTTGTTATATTTTCTCATTTCCCATGTAATGTCGATCTCCATTGCAATTCGTTTGGCAGTCATGATTTTGTAGTAACCTACACCAACAGAAGCTTTCTTTGCATCAGCTCCTTCTTCTTTCAATCTACCAAATGTTTGTACGTCTACTTCGTCAAAACGACGAGTATTACCTGTATTTGCTCCTTCATCTGAATAGATGAATAACTGTCGAGCGATGTTTGTCTCTACCATGTTCTTTGATAGTTCAAACTTTTTG
>Ga0222637_1000657_pt1 | contig 13902 bp, 8 predicted proteins | sample AntAcemetagen143_FD_181149 | JGI IMG/M metagenome (GOLD analysis project Ga0222637, IMG submission 181149) | Saline water microbial communities from Ace Lake, Antarctica - #143 | ecosystem: Environmental > Aquatic > Non-marine Saline and Alkaline > Saline | place: Antarctica: Ace Lake | collected...
CGCTGATAGTCAATGCACTGAATTTATTAATAATAATTTCAGTTATAGTAAATGTTATTCAAATTATCGTTATGACGCTGATTTTCTTGAAAGTAAATGGCGTGTTTTTATGAATAAATCAACTGATATTTTTGATAATTATAATGATAGGATTATTCTAAAAGATAATAGTGGTTTAGTTGTTGATGAATATGAATACTAAAAATTTTATGTTAAAATATAAGTAATAATTTAAAAAAATAATTTATGAAAGGATATTATTATGAGTAAATTTGAAGAACCAAAAATAGTAACACCTACGGAAGAAGAAAATAAAGCATCGGACGGAAAAGATCTGAAAGATTTTTTTGAAATGGTAGCAGATGAAGATAAGGATAAAAAGGAAAAACAAAGTAAAAAAAGAGAAAAAGGAGCAAAAATAGTACCACCATCTGAGCTTTCTGAAAAAGAAACCGAATCTATTAAAAATAATTTAGGTGTGGATATAAATAATAAAGATAAAAATAATTCTGTAAAAAAGAAAACTCTTTCAGAAAAAAATCAAGAAGAAATTAATAAGGATTGGGCTAAAAAGGAGAAACCAGAAAAAGAGGAAGGACAAAAAGAAAAAGTAATAGAAATTGAAACGAGAGAAGTCCAAATTAGTAGATATAAGGAAGGATTAGAAAAACTAAGAAAAAAAAGAGATGAGTTGATAGATAAAGAGAAAATTGAAAATAAAGGTAAAAAATTACGAAATTTAAATGGTGAAATTATTGAATTAGAAGAAAAATTGGAGTTTTTTAAATCAGAAGAAAAAGAACCAGACAAAGAAAAAGAAACAAAAAACAAAGAAGAAACTACTGAAGAAGAATCTAAAGAATCAAAAGAGATTTCTGAACTAGTAACTATTAGATTTGAACATGAAATAAATATTAAAAAAGAAGATTTAGAAAACATTGAAGGATTTAATGAATTATCATTAGGTCAACAACTTTTAGTTTTAGAGAATTTAAAACAAGCAACACTAAAAGATATTCGTGGAGAAGGATCGGCAAAATCTAAAAAAGAAATGGCTGATGCTAAATTTTTAGGAAAAATATGGAAAGGAATAAGTAAAAAATATCAAATAGCTAAAATAGAAAAATTAACAGCAAAAGATATTAAGGAAGCAGGGATTAAATTTCATAAAAAAAATTTAGAACAATTAACAAATGGCATAAGGGCGCATGGTCCAGAAGTGAAAATGAAAAGCGGTTATTTGGAAATTCAATACGCTCCCGGTGTTTTTAAGGACTTCAATGAAGCAGCAACTAAGTTTAGTAAAATTCCTGATGAATGGTCTAAAGAAACAGCCAGCAAAGAAGAACAAAAGAAATATAAAGAAGCGAAAGATAAGTATGAACAAGAGAAAAAAGATATTCTTAATTTTAAAGCGGAGGGAATAGGAGAAGAATCTGCTGCTATATATATGAATAATATTGAAAGCAATATTATATTAAATCAGCTTTTAAATACTCATCCGGAAGTTGAAGATCAGTTAAAGAAAATTGAAGATGAAAAAATATGGAAAAAGGTATTAAAAGATATTGTCACAGAGCGTGGAATTTACGCTGGCGCTGGTTTCTTAACAAGAACAGCGACTATAAGTATGATTGGGGCGATTGGCGCGCCTTTGGCAGCAGCAGGTATGGGTGGATTTATGGCAAGAAAAAGAGCTAAAGAGACGCTTAAGGAAAGAGAAATAATGGCTAGAAAAGGAGAAGAAGATAAAAGTAAAGAAGCCAAGGATTTTGTTGATGCTGAATATCTTTATGAATCTATTGATTTTCTAAATAAAGAATTAACAGAAGAATCATTAAGTGAAGATAAAAAAGAAGAAATGATAAGATCTTTAAAATTTCATATTGAAGATGCTAAAAATAAAATAGAAGATGGGACAGTTAATTATGGGAAAAAAGATGTTAGATTATTTAATCAATATGAATTAATTGGAAAGATTACATATGGAACTATTATGATGCGATATTATGATATTAATAAAGAAAAATATGAAAAAGATATTGAAACCATTGATGGATTTCTTGAAAAACAAGATAAAGAGATATCTAGCGCTCAGAAAAAATATGTACGCAATCAAGTGATAAAAGGAGCGGTTATGGGAGCTGGATTTGCTACAGCTGGTTACGCAATAAGGTATTTTAGCGAGTCACTTGGTTGGTTTGGCGGTAGTGATGAAATTAAAAAAGCGCCTTCATCTTCCGAAGTACCTGTTGTTGGAAAAGTTGAAGAAGTTGAAGAAATATCTAATATTTTAGAATCAAAAACAGCTAAAAAAGGCGATTCTCCTCTTTCAATAGCTAAAAAAGTTTATATAGAAAATGCTGAAAAGTTAGGATATAAGGGAAATATAGAAGATGCAAGCGAAGTAAAGAAATGGGCAGAAAGATTTAGTACTCGGCATATTATTGGACAATACATTAGTGAACATCCAGATGATTATAAGGAATTAATTGATAAGATAGGTAATCCTCCTGAAAATCCAGTTGAATTAGATAAATGGATGAGTAAAGTACCTGGGAGTACATTTAATGAAGTTTTGAATAATAAAGTTCCTAATTTAGTGCAGATAGGTGACACAGTAAGTATTAATGCAAATGGAAATATTAATGCATATGATCCAGATGGTAAATTAAGAATAGGTAATTTACCAATAGAATCTCAAGAAATAATAAGCACAGAAGATATTGAGGGAATAATGGCAGTTGAAAATTTTTCTGATCTTTCATTAGAACAAGTTGAAAAAATAGATATGCTATTTTCCCAACAATTAGGAGCTAGTTTTGAAGGTTTTCAATCTTTTGATGCAGCAGAGAGAGCAGAAAAAATAGCAGGATTAGAAAAATTAATAAATAAACTTGAAAAAGAACCATCATCAAAGTTTATTAAAAGACAATTGCAAGAATTAAATATGGTAAAGGATATTTGGGAAAAATTTGGAATAGAAAATATAGAAGCACTAAAAGAAGAATTAGCACCAGAAGTACCTGAAGTTCCTAAGGAACCGATACTAGATGAAACAGGAACAGAGATAAAAGGCGAAACTCCAGTAGGAAGTGAAGATAATATAAAAGAAATAGAAGAATTGTTTAAAAAAGAAGGATCAAACAAAAAAGCTATAGATAAAGTAATAGAACAAGTAAAATCTGGAAAAATTAATAGAGAAGATTTTAGAGAATTTTTATTTGACGATGCAAGAAAAGATGATGGTTTTATAAGCGACGAAGAAAGATGGAAAATTAATGCGATTATGACAAAGCTTGGAGATAAAATTAAATAAAATAATATGTCTGAAATAAGAGATAAATATCAAGAACCGCTTGATGGCAATCCATCCGCTTTTAGCGAGGAAGTTAAATTTGAAAAGAAAGATATTCCTGAAAAACCTTCTTTACCAGATGAATCTGTTTCAAAAGAACAGGAAATTTTAGAATTAGAAAAAAAAATAGCAGAAAAGAAACAAGAATTATCTCAAGAAGTTGTGCCTGAAAAAATTGAGAAAAAAGAACCCCAGCCTACGCCAGAAAAAGCTTCCTCCGACGCTGAAGCTTTGGCGGACAAGTCGGCGGGCGAGGCAGAAATAATTAGAGAGCCAGAAGCGCCTAAAGAAGAACCAGCTGTTCCAGCTCCAGTTGCATCAAAATTATCTTCAAAAGTTAGTGCTCAAATTAAAAAACTTAAAGAACTAGATCGCGAGAGTCAAATTAAAGAACTTTGTAATTTGTCTTTTTCAGAGGATCTTGATTTTGCTGTCAATGTTGCTAAGGGGTTAGATAATGCTTATGTTCTTGATGAATTTCATGATGCCTTAGTAGATGAGTTGTATGATAAGTTAGTTGAAAAAGGGGAATTAAAGAAGATGTAATTAAACTTCGTATCCTAAAATTTCTTCGCGCTTTACCCTAAAGGGCTCCGACACGCTCAGAAATTTCAGAATACTTGTTTTAAAAAACATTATGGATTTTAATCAGATTATTTTATCAATTATTTTTCTTCTTATCTTGTTCATTGTTTGTATTGGAGGGTTATTTTTTGTTTACAGTAAGAAACGCAAAGGAAAAAGAAATAGGGCTTTAAATATGAGCCTTTTTTTAATTTCTTTGCCTAAAAAAACAAAGAGAGATGAAGGGGAAGCGCCTAAACAAGAAAAAGAAATTATTGCAATAATGGAACAGCTTTATAGCAGTTTTAGCAATATCAGAGAAACAAAAGATGTTTTTCTTTATGGTCAGCCACATTTAGCTTTTGAAATAGCGACTCCAGAAACAGGTGAAGAAATAAATTTCTATATCTCCATGCCACGTAAATATGAAACAGTTATTGAGAAACAAATTCATGGTTTTTATCCTGATGCTTCAATTAAAAAAGTTGAAGATTATAATATTTTTAATTCAGAAGGAAAAACTGCTGGTTCTTATTTAAAATTAGCTAAAAGCTACGCTTTACCATTTAAAACATATCAAGATTTGGAAGCCGATCCTGTCAATGGAATTATTAGCACTTTGAGTAAAGTAAGTGAAAAAGGAGAAGGTGTTTCAGTTCAGCTTCTTGTTCGACCGACCTTAATGAAATGGCAGAAATCAAGTAGAGATATTGCTAAAGAAATGCAAAATGGAAAAAGTTTTTCTCAAGCAAAATCATCTAAAGGAAATTTAATGGGTCAAATAGTAAAAGATTTAAAAAAGGGAAGCAAAGAGAATCAAACACAAGAAGAAATTAAGCCAGTTATTACAGCTGGACAGGAAGAAGTTATTAAAGCAATAGAAGGCAAAGCAAAAAAAGTTGGTTTTGACGCTAATATAAGATTATTGGTTTCAGCGCCTGATCAGAATAGAGCCGATGAGCTTTTAAGTCATTTAGAATCTGCTTTTGTCCAATTTGAAGCGCCAGATATGAATAAATTAAAATCAGTTAGAATGAAAAAGGGACGTGGTTTAAAAAATTTAGTTTACGATTTTTCTTTTCGTCTCTTTAATCAAAAGAATAGAATGATTTTAAATACAGAAGAATTAACTAGTATTTTTCATTTTCCTACGGCCAGTACCGAAACGCCTAAAGTTAAATTTTTAAAGACAGAACAAGCGGCGCCACCGGCTAATATGCCTGATCAAGGCCTTATTTTAGGAAAGAATGATTATCGCGGTGTAGAAACAGTTATTCGGATGCAAGAGAATGACAGGCGACGTCACTTATACGTCATTGGACAAACAGGAGTTGGTAAAACGGTTTTCATGAAAAATATGATTCTTCAGGATATTAAAGAAGGCAGAGGCGTCTGCTTTATAGACCCGCATGGAAGTGATTTAGAATCCGTTATGGGTCAAATACCTAAAGAAAGAGCTGAAGATGTTATTTTAATAGATCCAGCTGATATGAATAGACCATTGGGATTAAATATGATGGATTATAATGCCAAATATCCAGAGCAGAAAACTTTTGTTGTTAATGAATTAATGAGTATTTTTGAAAAATTATATGATATGAAAGCGTCAGGCGGGCCTATGTTTGAGCAATATACTCGCAACGCGCTTTTACTATTAATGGATGATCCAAGCGAGAAATTTACTTTGATGGAAGTTCCTAAAATTATGTCTGATAAGGAATTTCGTAATCGTTTGCTTGTTAAATGTAATAATATAGTTGTTAAAGATTTTTGGGAAAAGGAAGCTGAAAAAGCAGGCGGTGAAGCCTCTTTGCAAAATATGGTTCCATATATCACTTCTAAATTTAATGTCTTTATTGCCAATGATTATATGAGGCCGATTATTGGGCAATCAGAGAGTTCTATTGATTTTAGACAGATTATGGATGAGCAAAAAATTCTTTTAGTTAATTTAAGTAAAGGTAGATTAGGAGATATTAATAGTTATCTGCTTGGATTGATTATTGTTGGCAAGTTATTAATGGCTGCTTTTTCACGGGTTGATATTCCTGAGGAAGAACGTAAAGATTTTTATCTATATATGGATGAATTCCAGAATTTCTCAACTAACAGTATTGCGACAATTCTTTCTGAAGCGAGGAAGTATAAGCTTTGTTTAACAATAGGACATCAGTTTATTGGGCAATTATCTGAGGAAATAAGTAAAGCGGTTTTTGGCAATGTTGGTTCAATGGCTTGCTTTAGAGTGGGGGCTGAAGACGCTGATTTTCTAGTTAAGCAATTTGAACCAATTTTTGACGCAAACAGTTTAATTAATATTGATAATTTTAACGCTCATATTAAATTGATGATTAATAATGAAACGTCAAAGCCGTTTAACTTAGCAGTATATCCTCCAGAAAAAGAAAATGTTGAAATAGCTAAATCAATTAAAGAGCTTTCTCATATGAAATATGGAAAAGATAGAATTGAAGTTGAAAAACAAATTGCTGAACGTTGGAAATCATCTGTTTCTTCAGGTCCAAGCTCTTCATCTCCAATAGAATCTGATGTAGGAGTGAAATAATCATATTTTTATAAACTTAATAATTAATTCTTTTTTATATCTTTTAATTAGCAATATGTTATTTTTAGTTAAAAGTAATAAAAAAATAAAATAATATGAGTTTTGAACAGCCAGACAATACAAAAGAACAACAAAAAGAATTATTAACGGAGGAAGAATTTAAAGAAAAGACTGTCATAATGATAGAAGAAGTTTTAGTCACCAATATTAAAGATTCTGATTTTGATCTAAATAAACCCGAAGATAAGTTATGGTTAGAAGAAACTATGGATGCTAAAAAAATGTTAGACAATGGTAATTATAAAGAACCAAAATTTTTTGCTGGTCCAGATGGTTTACGAATTCCAAAATGGCACGAAACTCCAGAAGGTATTATAAAAGAAAGATTACAAAGGATTAAAGAACTTATTGAAAAGGCAAAAAAAGAACATCCTGATGACTGGAAAGATACTCTTCCGACGAGTGCTTTAAAAGATACAGAAGATTGTGAAAATTTACTAAATTTTTTAGTTGAAAAACAAAAAAAAGACAAATCACAAGAAAAAGAACAGAAAGAAGAAGTTGAAATTAATGAGCCAGAAGAAACTAAAGAAAAATTGGAAGGAGAGAAGTTATTTAATCAGCAAATAGAAAATAATGCTCATCCAGAAGCAAAAAAAATAAAAACAGATGTGATATCATTTTTAGGTGATTTGGATAGGCACAATATTAACTCTAAGCTTGAAAATTATAAAATAGAAATCGGAGAGATTTTGCATAGAAATAATATTGAATATGAAGCCGGTAAAGATATAACAATTCCAGAAGAAGATAAATTAATATTAGAACCATTGCTAGAATTCAGGAAAGAACTTAATGAATGGAATACCTTTACGGATTCTCGCGTTAGCGGTTACCGTAAAAGAGTTTTTGAATACTTAAGAGATACTTTTGGGATAGAAGAAAACAAACCTAAAGAAGGAGAAAAGTTAAATTATAAAGAGCATGAAACGTTAGAAGTTGTGGAGACAGAAAATCAATTATTAGACAAATTAATAAAAAAAGTAACTAGACCTGGTTATGAAATTAATGATGAATTATATGATTATTATAAAAAAGAGTTTCAAGAACAGAGAATAAAACATGAAAAAGAATTAAATAGAATAAAAGGTAATATCTCACAAGAGGAATTTAATAAAATTTATGAAGAATATGCGGCTTGGGAAAAATCACATGGATTACCAAAAAAGATAAATCCTGCGAATGTTATTATATATAAATATAGTCCAGGGAAATAAATAAAGGGATGAACATAAAGTCCATCCCTTTGAGTGAAGTTTTATTGAGTTTGTTTGAGGTTTTGAGCCAGTTTTTTTGCCGCCTCAGTAGGAGTTGTCCATACTATTACCGTCAAAAACAATCCCATCAGTGTTATTATGACCGATTTTTTCCTCATCCTTTTTACCTCCTTTTATTAAAGATCAATTAAATGTAAACTTCTTCAGCATAATTGAACAATAACATATCTAAAAAATTATGTCAAGTTTTGAACGAATTTATGAAAAGCAGGATTCAAAAAATGAAAAGTTTGAACGTGTAGAATAAGTAAAATCTATGGCAGTTTATAAAATATTGCGTGATTATTGCGTGATTATTGCGTGATTATTTATTTTCTGTTAAAATTTATATATTATGTTGAAGTTAAAATATAAATTGACGAATAAAATAGTTAATAATTTAACTAGAATCGTTGAAGCTAAAGTTATTATTAAACAGGCAAAAATTTTACCTGCTCAGGAATTAAATTTACGACGTCAAGCACTTATTAGAATGACTCAAAGCTCAACAGCAATTGAAGGTAATATTTTAAATATTAAACAAGTAGAAGATATATTAAGGGGAAGAAAAGTTGATGCTCCTTTAAGAGATATTTACGAAGTTAAGAACTATTTAAAAGCAATTAAATATATTGAAAAATTTGTTAAAGAAAAAAAACAAATAAGCAAGCGCTTAATTTTAACTATCCATCGTTTAGTAGCGGATAAAACCTTGCCTAAAACTCAATGTGGGTGTTATAGAAAGAGTAAAATTTATATTATTAGAAGAAGATTAGGTATGCCTGATGAAATTATTTATACGGGTCCTTCAGCTAATAAGGTTTCTGATCTAATGGAAGATTTAATCAGTTGGACAAAAGAGAGTCAAAAACAGAATATTCATCCAATTATTGTGGCGGGGATTGTTCATCGGGAATTAGCAGCTATTCATCCCTTTAGTGATGGTAATGGCAGAACAGCTCGCGCTTTAGCCACTTTTATTCTTTATCAAAGAGATTTTGATTTACGAGGATTATTTGCTTTAGAGGATTATTATAATAAAGATAGACCTGCTTATTATAAGGCGATTAATATTGGTAAAAAATATAGCCAAATGGATTTTACAAAATGGTTAGAATATTTTATAAAAGGATTCAGAACTGAAATTGAATCAATTAAAGAAAAAGTATTATCGCTTGCAGTGATTAAGGTAAGCAAACAAATGCAAAGACAGATTCAATTAACGAAAAAACAAATAAAAATAATCGATTTTATTAATACAGTGGGTAAAATTACAGTAGGCGACGCAATAGATGTTTTGGGTTGTCCTAAAAGAACTGCTCAGTTGGAATTACAAAAGTTAAAAAAGTTAAAAATTATTAAGCAAATAGGCAAAGGACCAGTCACAGCTTATATTCTTCTATAATCTTATAATCTATGGCAGTTTATAAAATATTTTTAAAAGATGTTTTTCTAGATGTTGTCTGGGAGATTTTGTATTTCCCTTTGTGGTGGTATAGCCGAGGATTAAAAAATGCTGGATTTTTTTGTTTAAAAAGAATAAAAGATGCTTGGCGTTTTTTGACCATATCTATTATTTTACATAGTTTCTTTAAGCCAATGTTTGCTCAGCGGGGTTGGGATGCCTACATTTTAACTCTAATGGTTCGTTGCTGGCAGCTTTTCTGGCGGTTTATAATAATGTTTATTTGCGCTGTTTTCTGGGTTTGTATTTTTTTGATTTGGGTGGCCTTGCCAATTTTTATTATTTACCAGTTATTTTTATGAACGAAACCAACCTTATTTTCCAACCACGCATTAATATTTTAAGAATCAGCCATAGAAAGATTAAGAAAAAATTAGGCTGGTTAGTTTTATTATTCTTATTCTTATTCGGATTATATGGAATCTATATTTTCTTCTCTCAAAGTAATTATTCAAATATTTTTTATTCTTCATTGCTTGGAGATATGTTTCTTTTTTATTCTTGGCAAAGAAGAAAAGAAAAGATTATTAGAATAAAAATACCTAAAAAAGGACAGGAAATAGAAATTTCTTTTTTTCTTGATAAAGAAGCTAGGGATTTATTAGAAAAAGCGTGGATGTTTTGTTATAAGAATAGATATAATTTTCTGCGACCAATCCATCTTTTTTCTTTTTTCATAAAATCAAAAGATTTTAAAAAAATATTAAAGCGATTAAACTGTGATCCAGGTCAGGTTATAAAGAAAACAAAGAAAATTTTAAAAAGCTCTTCTTTTTTTCCTGATTCAGAAAGAGGCATAAATGTTTTAGGTCCGCAAATAAGCCAGGACTTTAGAGAGGTTTTTATAGGAGCTTATCTTTTCTGCTTAAAAGAAAAGAAAGAACAAATTAGTTCCTTGGATATTCTTTGGGCTATTAGTCAGAATAATAATTTAGTTGGTATGATTTTTGATGAATTTGGCATAAATCCTGATGAAATTGAAAAAGTTATTAAATGGGCTATCTTTGAAAAAGAAATCAAAAAATATGAGCAATCATTTTCTTGGAGACGCTTTTTAAAGCCAAAAGGTAAATTAGATAGAGCAATGACAGCTGCTTTAACGCCAACTCTTGATATGGCCAGTGATGATTTAACGTATATGGCTAGACAAGGAGCATTTGAAGTTGTTATTGGCAGAGAAAAAGAAATTAGTGATATTTTTAATTTTTTTAGCGCTGGACGAGTCGGAATAATTTTAGTTGGTTATAGTGCTATTGGCAGAAAAGCTATTTTAAAAAAAATAGCGCAATTAATGGTTTCTGAAGATGTGCCTAAGTTTTTAAAAGACAAGCGTTTAGTTAAATTAGATATTAGCAACTTAGTTGGCTTAGAAGGCGCCAGAGATAAGGGTGAAGAATATCTCAAAAAAATTCTTTTTGAAGTAAGTCGCGCTGGAAATATTATCTTAGTTATTGAGGGGATTGATAATCTAGTTGGCTTAAAAAGCCAGAGACACGGCTTAGATTTTTCTGAAATTTTAGCTTCGGCTTTAGGCAGTAATTCTTTTTTCTTTATTGGAACAACTTCTCCAGATGGTTTTTCTTCAAAAATTGAAGGAAAAGTGCTTGGTAATGTTTTGAGTAAAATAGATGTAGAGAATCCTGATCGTGATTCTATTTGGCAGATTTTAATTAGTAAGATTTTTGTTATTGAAAAAAAACTAAATGTTCTTTTTTCTGTTGATGCTGTTGAACAGGCCATTAATTTAGCTGATAAATATATTTATGGGAAAGCCTTGCCAGCAAAAGCAATGGATTTACTTGCTGAAACAGCTTATAGATCAAGGGGTAAAAAAAGATCTGTTAATCAAATAAAAGAAGAGCATATCACTGAATTAGTTGTTGAAAAAACCAATATTCCAATGGGAGAGATTCAAGATACAGAAAAAGAAAAATTGCTTAATTTGGAAGAATTAATTCATCAAAGAGTTATTAATCAAGAAGAAGCAGTTAAGGCAGTGGCTTCAGCTTTAAGGCGCAGTCGAGCTAATTTAAAAGAAAGAACAAAAACTATTTGTAATTTTCTTTTTGTGGGACCGACTGGAGTTGGGAAAACAGAAGTAGCTAGAACATTAGCCAGAGTTTATTTTGGAAGCGAGAAAAAAATGGTTCGTTTAGATATGTCCGAATATCAAGAAAAAAGAGGATTGCGACGTCTTATTGGAATGCGTGCTGAACAAGGACTTGAAAAAGGGTATTTGACAGAAGCAATTAAACGTCAGCCATATTCTCTTCTTCTTTTAGATGAAATAGAAAAAGCTCATCCTGATATTTTAAATCTTTTTCTGCAAGTTATGGATGAAGGCCGTTTAACTGACGCTTCTGGAGAAACAATTAATTTTACCAATGTTATCCTAATAGCGACTTCTAATGCTGGAACTAAAATTGTTCAGGAAAGAATTTCTAAAGAAATTATTTATGAAAGTGTTGAAAAAGAACTAAAAGAAAAGATTTTACCTGAATATTTTAGGCCTGAATTCTTAAACCGTTTTGATAGAATTGTCTTATTTAAACCGCTAACAGAAGAAAATATGATTGAAATAGCTTCCTTATTCTTAAATATGGTTAGGAAAGGAATTAATGAAAAGGGCGTAATATTTGAAGTAGAAAATGAAGCAGTTGAAGAATTAGCCAAGGCAGGTTATAATCCTCTATATGGTGCAAGGTCTTTAGCTCGGGTTATTCAAGAACAGGTGGAGAATAATCTAGCAAAATTATTTCTTGAAAAAGAAATAAAACGTCGAGATAAAATAATTTTAAAAAAAGGAATGGCTCTTGAAGTGCAAAAAGCGCCTAAACTTTAATATATATGAAAATTAAAAAATTAGATATTTTTATAGTTTTACTTATAGGAGAGGTAGCTGGCTGGCTCCTATTTTTAGTGATTAAGAATTTAGAATCAAGCATATCTTTAATAGAATCAATTCCTTTATGGATTTTACCTGTATTTTTTCCAATATTCTGCTTGATTTGGTTTTTATTAATGTTTTTATTAAGTAAGAAGAATAAAAGTTTTTTACAAATTGGTAAATTCGCTTTAGTAGGTGGAGTTAATTTTTTACTTGATTTAGGAGTTTTAAATTTATTAATTTTCTTAACAAGTATTGCTTCGGGACCATTTTATTCTGTTTTTAAAGGTATTTCTTTTATTGTGGCTGTAACTAACAGTTATCTATTAAATAAATTTTGGACATTTAGCGATCAAAAGCAAAATAAGAAGGTGGGTAAAGAATTTTTATCTTTTATTGTTGTTAGTTTGATCGGTTTATTTATAAATAACATTATTGCTTCTTTCTTAGTTAATTTTGTTGGTCCACAAGCTGGTCTTTCTGAAAATCTTTGGGCAAGCATTGGAGCGATTGTCGCTTCATTTGTTGGTATGTTTTGGAATTTTGTTGGGTATAAGTTTATCGTTTTTAAAAAGTAAAATGGAAAATCTTGTCTTATATCGTAAATATCGTCCGATTAATTTTTCTCAAATAGTCGGACAAGAGCATATTGTTAAAACATTAACAAATGCGCTTAAATTTGAAAAAGTAGCTCATGCCTATATTTTTAATGGAACGCGTGGCACTGGAAAGACAACCATAGCCAGATTATTAGCTAAGGCGGTTAATTGTTTAGAATTAAAAAATTCTGAACCATGTAATAAATGTTCAGCTTGTTTAGAAATTAATCAGAGTAAGTCGATGGATTTAATAGAGATTGACGCCGCTTCAAACAGAGGCATTGATGAAATGAGAGAATTGCGTGAGGGAATTAAATTCAGTCCTAATAATTTAAAATACAAGGTTTTTATAATAGATGAAGCTCATCAACTAACCAAAGAAGCATTTAACGCTTTATTAAAAACATTAGAAGAACCGCCTGCTCATGCTATTTTTATTCTAGCAACCACAGAAATTCATAAAGTTCCTCAAACTATAATCTCAAGATGCCAAAGATTTGATTTTCATAAATTAACTTTGGATAAAATTGTTGGACGATTGGCTTGGATTTCCAAACAGGAGAAAATAAGCATAGAAAAGCCAGCTTTAGAATTAATTGCCTTGAATGCTGATGGTTCAATTAGAGATGGAGAGAGCTTATTAGGTCAGATTATGTCGATGGAAGATAAGAATATTACTCTGGAAGAAGTTCAGACAATTTTAGGGGTGACCGACATAAAGGCGGTTCAAGATCTAGTTCATTATATTATTAAAAAAGAAAATAGCAAAGCAATTTTCCATATCAATACAATAGCTAATCAAGGTCATGATTTAGTTCAATTTACAAAATCATTGGTCAGTTATTTAAGGAAAATGCTTATTCTAAAAGTTGATTCAAGTTTAGCTAAATTAGTTGCTTCAGAATTGACTAAAGAGCAGATTGATGTGATAATCAAGCAAGGAGAAAAATTTGAACAAACAGATTTGCTCAAAGTAATACATTTTTTTATTCACGCTGGAAATGAGATTAAATTAGCAGATTTCCAACAACTTCCTTTGGAATTAGCAGTAATTGAATGTTGTGAGTAAATATTGCCGGATCGTCTAATGGTAGGACTGCAGATTTTGAATCTGTCTATCGGGGTTCGAATCCCTGTCCGGCAGCCA
>Ga0222637_1000658_pt1 | contig 13857 bp, 29 predicted proteins | sample AntAcemetagen143_FD_181149 | JGI IMG/M metagenome (GOLD analysis project Ga0222637, IMG submission 181149) | Saline water microbial communities from Ace Lake, Antarctica - #143 | ecosystem: Environmental > Aquatic > Non-marine Saline and Alkaline > Saline | place: Antarctica: Ace Lake...
ATATTAGAAATAACTAATATAAAATTTTATTAGAACACCCACAGGACCGCTATGTAGAGCTCCCTTAGTATTGATCGATAATAACATTAGGAGGACAATATGCAGTATTTAGTAAGCCATCACAATTTAAAACAGTTAGACGATGTCAATGTAGGTAAAAATTAGTAGTGAAGATTAACCTATCAACACTGGACTACTATACTCAAAGGAATAATACTATTCGCCCTTGGGCTGCATGTATGCCTACATCTTATGTCATGTTTCTCCGGGGTAATAGTATTGAATACGGTAATAGCTCGGGTCTTGCTGATGATGATTATTTTATGAAGTTGCTCAGTACGGAAAATGCTAAAAATTTTTGTCTTGAAAAATACCCGTGGTCAAAAGGGATTCCTCCTAATGAAATACATGGAATGTATGGTAGCTATCTTTCTTTTTTTGTTACTGGCAAACGTGCTTCCGATTTTAACACTCATCTTAATTTTGAAAATTACCTGGAACTGATGGAACAAGGAAAAGTCATTATGACTTCTGGAGCTTTCCCAGGATTATCCGGACATGCGTTTTGTGTGATTGGTATACACCATGATGATTTAGTACTTGCCGATCCTTGGGGTGACTATCATTCTGGATATAAAGATCATTCTGGCTATGGTATCAGAATGTCTAAAACAGAATTCATAAATCATGTGAAGCCGATTAAAGAAGAGAAGAAATGGGGTCACATAGAATGGAATAGAGGACAATAAAATGGCTGCAATAAAACCAGAATTGAAAGTAAAAATTTATATGTTTACTATGATACTCATATTGATCGGAGGGCTTAGTTTTGTGCTGGCAAAATGGGCTATTCCAGAAGGCAATGATAAAGTACTTATTCTGATAATAGGAAACCTTTCTCCAATCATGGGTGGTATAGTTGGTAGCATATCGAAGGATTTTAAAACCGGAGGGTAGCATGAATGGTTGGAAAAAAATTCTCATTAGTATTGTTATTATTATTATTATCTTCAGTGCTGGTTATGGGATCGGATATTGGCGATCAAATCAGGTCGGAGATATTGACGATCAAGCTAGAATTACAGAACTCGAAAAAATCAATTCAGAACTTAGGGCTGGAGATATTCAATTTAGAACAGACCTTGAAACAGCAGAAAGAAAGCTCAGAAACTTTCTCACTGGAACGGCAGAAAGAAATAGAAGGGCTAGAGAAATCCTTGGACGAGCGCAAGAAGAAACAGGAGCAGCAGGAGATAGTATCGACCGAGCTATCCTTGCAGTTAACCGCTTGTCAGAAGCGATTGAAATTTTACTCGGTAGTGAATAAGAGTTTAATAGGTGGCCTGGTAGTCAGTATTATAATTAATATAATTCAGGGGTTTGCAAGATGAAGAATAAGAAATGGAACTTAACATTGATGATTTTAGGGATATTCTTTTTGGCAGGAGTAGGTTTTTTTGTACGCAAATGGAATGATCCTGTATTATGGGGTCTATGGTTTACTGCCATAGGTGGGACAGTTACATCTTTTAGTACCCTTAATCATTTAGATAAGAGGCAATATATTAAAAATGGGGTTGTCACTCAGCCAACAAAGTAGTATATTTTATTTGATCAGCTTTCTTTTACTAACCAGTTCCCGGACTCATCCTCCACGGGACTGGTTTTTTTGTTCAGACATGCTAAAAATACCCTACAAACATAGGGTATAGATTAGATCTAGCAATAGTTTACTAATTTGTGGTATGTAAGGGTAGTTATTGGCTCTCGGCTTTGTAACGGGCTAATTCTGCTAAGACTCCCTTCGGAGGGGATTTTGATAGATATGTGAATGCAGTCATTTTGCAGAATGATGAAGGGCTCATTCCTTTTGTCTTTGCCGTAATACTGATTAGATTATATTCTTCTATTTCCATACTAAATGAAATTGTCTTTTTATCTACCATAAAATCTCCCTAAATAAAAGAGGCCGGGAACGTATCCTGTCCCGGCCTCAACTTTCATAGCAATATGAATTAGCAGTTCATTGCTAAACCGATAGGTTACTGTTGTCTAAGGCTTCAGTTATACTAATCTCAGGATACTACCATTGTACTACAGGGTCACGAATTAAGACCCCGACCGGACTTGAACCGGCACCACTGATTTATTACATCCACCAAGCGTTACAGCTTCCATTATAATGCTGAGGCTACACGACAAAAGACTAAGTATAATAATAAGTATAAAATTAGTTAGCTTAAAATAATAGTCGTGCATACTCTATATCCTTTATTGGCTTATTCGCCTATAGGATTCCGTTATTAATATAATCCAGAATAGATTTTCCAATCTTCATCTGAACTACTTCTGCTTCATTTGCCTTTGCTCTTGCTCTTTTTACTGCATTGATTAAGTTATCAATTCTATATAGTAAATCACTTTTCTGTGCAGGTGTAATTTTACCTGATCTATATAGAGTTTCCCATGTCCCAACTTGGACATCTTTAACAACTTTAGCAATCTGGGCTGGGAATTCTTTTGTTGCCTGAACAGCAACAATAATTTCCTCAACCTTATTGGTACGATATTTTGTTTCAGTCTCAGTAATATATGTATTATCCTGAGTTGTATCTTTATTCCATCTTTTTGCTGGGTCAAGAGTTGGAATAACTTTATATAGTCCAAGTATCCGCTGGAGATGCTGTTCTAAAGCTAATAATGATGTTGCTGATAATTCACCAAAAGAAATATCATTAACCTTTAATTCAGCTCTTGCCAGTCCAGAGCAGTTTGTTTCTTCTTTGGATAATTGTGCATTAATTGCATTAACAAGAAATCCGGATGAATACCTTATTTTGGCTGCAACAGTAGTTACAATTTCTTTTACTTCAGATGCAAGCCCTTCCCCGTTCTCTTCTTTTGAATGGTAAGTTCTTACCATACCGTCAAGATGATCTTCTTTTTTCTGAAAAAGTGTTACTGACTCCTGCATGATTTCAGAAGCTCTTCCTCGTAGATCTTGTTCTACTGCTAACAATTGATGAAGCTGATTTTTTCCCATATCTTTCTCCTTAATCTTAGTATCTTTAATATACGACAATGTTACTTTAATGTCAAGTCTTCTTACCTATAATATTATTAGCAGCAGCAAGAAATTTATCTATCAAATCCAGCGTAGCAATATATTTTCTTTCAACACTTTTTCTCAATTGCTGTTCTGCTAGGAAACATTCTTGACAATTCTCAGCAGTGATTTGTAGTTTACATTCTGGGCATTTTACCATGTAACTTCCTCCAGTAATTCGAGATAGCCTTTATTATGAAAACTATATACACAATAGGCCACCAGGTAGACATTATTATTAATACAGAGATATTCTCACTATCACGTCCTTCCACTATATAAGTATCAAAGAATCTGAACGATATGATCATTCCAATGATATACAGGATCAGGATAAGGTACTGCATAATAGTTCCTCCATCTTTAACTCTGCCTGCCTAGATGCTTTAATATCTTCTATTGCACTATGTAATTTATGTTCTATTCTAAATGACTCACAGATAGTACTATTCTTAAAATTCTCTGGAACAGGGATCAGTGATAATTTAACACAAAGCACAGCGGTTGACATTATATCCAAGGGAGCAGAGAAGAACCATGAACCAAAATAATTATCATAATTATGCTTGAAAAATTCCCTCATAAAATCATTATCAAATCTGGCATTATAAGCTGCAAATATGGCCTTGTCTTTTTTATTATATTTATCAATACGCAATCCCAGCCAATCAGAAAATTTGCTATATGCTTCGGCTTCAGTAATTCCGTTCTTTTCTAGGTACTCCCAGGTTATTCCGGTCAGTTCTTCTATAACATTGAAGTCATCCGGTTTCAGCTCTGGTAGAATATAAACATGGAAAACAGATTTGGTTTTACCATCTTCATACAGTGCAGCCAGCTCTATGATTGTATCAGTTTTATGATCCAGTCCTGTTGTTTCTACGTCTACCCAGACAATTTTACTCATCTCTCATTCTCCTTCTATCTTTTTTACTCATTTTAACTTTAGGATCTCTTCTATGAACTGTTCCTTTGATATTGATATAGTCTACATTTACAGCATCAACCCATTTCACAACAGCAATATTCTTTCCACAATTCTTACAAATTATATGATCGAATTCTATTTCAGTTGAATCATATTCTCTTGTCTTTTTACAGTATTTGCATTTTAGTTCTGCGGATACTTTCATAATGGGAGCCTACAATATCCGGATTTTGTTTTGTTATTACAATGTTTTTTCATTTTACATTTTCCTGTATTCTTAGTACAGTATAAACATTCATTTGATTTAGAAGGTCTTGATACTATATGGATACTTGAAGCTTTTGTTTGAATTGGTTGTGCTATATAGCCAGAGTTAAACTTCATTTTTTTTCCTCCACTTGGTATGGAATAGTGAAGTCTATATTTCTGATATCACATGAATAATGGACACATCTTTCTTTTCTTGTGTAGATATTTTTGACTAATGCATATCCGCAAACATGACAAACTTCTCTTGATAGATCTAATACTTGGGGTTCGTTCATTTTTTCATCTCCTCGATATTGAATACTTTCTCTACATAGGAAGCACTGATATCTTTTTGTGAAACTATTAACACTTTCTCATTCTGGAAATATGCCTGTTGAATATCGTAGTAGGCTTTCACTCTGATTGGATTCACTGGACCATCTGCTTCATCGTAAATGATTGGACTATAGGATCTCATTTGCCTTTCGTTTCTCTTCCTGATTAATGCCTTAATATAGCAGTCAGAATAGAAAGCTTTATTGCCAGGGTTAGTGTAGAACATACTGAATGATTTTCCGGTTTCGTTATCATGAATTAGAACATCAAATTTATCTACAGATTTTTTGTCTCCCTGTTTTTGTGTTTCAGTATGATATGAGTAACGGCCTTCCAGAAATGGTTGTATGTTTCTGGTTGCCTCTGTATCAATGCTGTCCAGTATAATATCCAATTCCAATGCTGGAATTTTATCTGGATTGAGCATCTTAGCAATGTATGTCCAGTCTTTTTTGTTTACCTCTGAAGTTAAGAGTCTTTCTTTTTTATTCTTTAGCTCATCTGCTCCGGCTGCTGCTTTTTCTAGTCTATCTTTGATAGCTTTTTTTTCTGCTTCAAGGGTGCTGATAGTTTTTGATACTTTAGAATATATATCCCTTATCCTGTTAAGATATTTTGTAGTTATAGAAAGAAGATGTTCAATATTATCATCAATGATAATACTTTTCAGATCTACATTGTACGAATCCAGTAATACCTGATCTTTCTTAATCCCAGCTGTCAGTTCTTCAATTGCTGTCTCTGCTTTGAGCCCTTCATTAACTGCTTCTTGAATTTCTTCCCGTTCAAATTCTGTTAATGATTCTAGTGGTTTGATAGGTTCTACTATTTCTGGTTTCACAAGATCAATCATGGAAGCGATATTATCACCTGACATTTTTATCGCTTCATCTAATAGGCTTATGCTGTTATTGAGTTTATCAATATTTTCCTGAACATCCGGTTTAATATATCCACATTGTGGGCACGGTTCAGAAATCAATTCTATTTCTCTATTATGAGATAGTTTTGTTTTCTCTGCATTGTCAATTATAGTTTGCTGTTCCCGTTTAGTTGTACCCTGGGATATAACAGATTTTTCATATTCTGTAATAATCCGGTTATATTCTATTAGTAAATTAGTATATTCTTGCTCCAGCTTTTTAGCTGCATCATCCTGTTTAATTGCAGTCTGATTCACCTTGAGATTATTTACGGCAACCTGGAGATCTATGATTCTTGTTTCAGAAAGATGTATAGCATATGTTGATAGTCCAACACTTTTTTCTGTTTGAGCTTTTCGATCTATCAATTTTTCATTCTCAGTATTCTCCAACTGGATAGACTCTTCTTTAGTTTTAACTTCAATTCCTTTATCTTTAATTCTATTAAGATAATTATTATGTAAAACTATCTCAGCTCCTTTGTTAGCAAAGTCAAGATTCAGTTCATCAATATTCTCAGCATACCTTTCCAGTGCATTGATATCTGAATCCAATTGCTGTTCCTGTTTCTCAGCCAGTGCAACCTGATCCAGTGACCATCTCTTTTCTTTCTCCCGATCTATCCCTGCAATATTCTGAACAAGATTTCTGGCCTCTGTCATTGTAGCTGTCATCAATCCTGATCGTTGGTTCTTGGATTGTTGGGGTTGTTCATAAAAAGTAGTTAGTAGATAATCTTCATAATTCCCGTATAGCTCTTCGCATTTCTGCATCATTGTGTCGAAGGTTGCTTTTTCTAATTGTGGAATACCATCTATATCCAGATAGCATTCTGTTTTTGGATTCTTAGTTGAAGATCCTTTTATAGTAATTAAATGATGATGATCATGTCCGTTGACTATTCCAGATTTTTCTATACTACTATCCTGTCCTGAAAAGAAATCTTTCAATGCTGACTGTCTACCAGACTTAGTATCTTTTCCAACAACACAAGGATATAAAGAACACATCCCTAGGAGGGAACTTTTCCCATCTCCATTACCATTAGTTCCAATCAGTTGATTCATTCCGGTTGCCAGATTATTCAAATCAAACTCTACTGTTTTGCCTCCAAATAAATCACAACCCATAATTTTAACATATGTCAATTTTGCATCAAGTTTATTGCCTGCAATATTGTTTTTGTATACCGGGATAGAATCAATTTTGTCTTTGAGAATTGGCCTTACTTCAGGATCAATTAGTTTGAACATATCCCATAGAGTTTTTGCTTCCTTTGCCTGTTCTTTTGTAACTCTTCTTGTTTCTGTTGTTTCTTCAGTATAAGTTATCCGGCTCCAGGGGTGGAGACCTTCAGGTAATACTGCATCGGGATCATCAGACTCGAGCCAGTAAGCTACATTCATATCCATATTTACACCTTGAAGTTTATCAGTTGTAGATATCTTTTTTCTCATTGGGGTTCCGTATAGGATACGAGTAATTTCTACTTGATCAGAACTAAAAAGAATATTTTCCATTGCCTTTTTTCTAAGACTGTAATCTATAGTAATCAAATTAAAACCTGGAACGAAATCTCTCTTTCCCCAAGGATTCCTGTCAACGCCAGGATACCCTGCATAGCCAGCACATATTGTGTTACTTTCCCAAGGTGTATGAATATGACCAAGGCTCCATCTATCCAGTCCTGCTTTTTCTAATATTTCAGTATGTATTACAATATCAGAAGATCTCATAATTATATCTGTGCAATTCTCTTGATGGCTATCACTAACATTTCCATGCAATAATCCTATTGCCGGAACATCTTTATATTTTAATCTCATAGGACCAACAAATTCCTGAATATATTTATCAAACAGGTTTACGGTTTTTGCATTTGCTTCCTCTGCAGATAGTGATAGTTTAGCTTGGATGTTAGATTTGGAAAGCTCTGGGACTCCAAAGAGAATACAATCTGGTTTTACTTTTGTAAATTTAGGAACCTCATCTATAAATGGTTTATCAAATTCAGCTTCTAAAGCATGATATCCGTAAACCTTCCCAGGTTTCAACAGTGTAAAATTCATTCCATCAAATAATCCATAGCAACCTATTGCATCATGTGATGGTGTTCCTTCTATCGCTGCAACTGGAGCAACATCTGTCCAGCTTTTCATAATCTTTTGTGCTATCTTCATTCCTCCTTTATCGCTGGCAAATATAGGAGCATCGAAAAAGTCTCCGGGTACTGCAATAAAATCTACTCCGTTTTTGATAGCTGCATCTTCTACAGCTTTTGCACAGAGTAGGGCTGTATCAGCCCATTGTTTTGAGAAATGGTAATCCGGTATTTCCAGGTATCTTAACATATGGTTCATCCTCCATTACTAATATTACTACAATGTAACCTATTTGTAAACAACTTTTTTTCTTTCTTTTATCATTGCGTCTGCATATCTATATGCAGACTCTGATTGTTTATCAAATGTATTTAAAGCTTCCCATCCTGTACTAATCATAAATCCTATAATACACTGCCCTGCAAAATAATCTCTAAGGGTCATGCCTGAAGTGCTATTTACAACCTGTCCCTCTGAATCTGTAATTACTGCCGGATATGCTGGTCCACCTGTTTTATCTTCCATCTTTATCTTCTCCTATAAATTCTGCTATTCTTAGCATAATGTGTATATCCAAGAGCCTTCTCAATTTTATTTCTTTTAGACATAATGAAAGTCCCTGCCCATTTCATATCACCAACTTTTGAATAATCAAGTGGATATGGTTTTGGTTCATGAATTGCAACAGTGTTTATATCCCATTTATCAATTGTTCCAATCTCTATACCATCAAAAAATACTTTCCATCCGGTTCCTGTTGATTGCATCTTCAGCTCCTATTTAAAATCGTGTTCAACTTTATTGTCGAAATCAACATTCAATTCAATAGTATCCAGACTGGCAAGAATCTTCTTCCAGAGCCTACTATAATTCTCATTCTTCTGATCGGGTTTGCTCTTCAACCATTTGATGCACTTCTCAATCTTGGTTTTATTCTCAGGAGTTAATTCTGCAAGGTGTTCGTATGATTGGAAAATTCCCAACAGTTTTTCTTCATCAGTGGGTTCTGTTGGTGTAACATCTTCTGGTTCAAACGGATCAGGATCATCTGCATGGATTATTCCCTCTGCAACTTCATCAAGCTCATCTTCTATTTCTCCGAACAAGAGAGTACCTGCTGGAGAAGGTTCTCCTCCACCACTGATCCTATTTAAGTTTGCAGCCTGTTCCAGCTTTAATGATTCCTGGCTTTTTCTTACTTTGGAAAATATGAATTTTCCTTCTGCCAGATCTGCTGCTTTATAACCTGTCATTAATCCAGCCAGTTCCCGGATAGTTTTGCCGTGAGCCTTTGTCTCTGCTTTGGCATGAGCGAATTTCATCTCAGCATTAAAATGTGCTCTTCGTTTGAAAGTGTTATCATATTTTGGTGGGTACTGGCTTTTCTTAGTATAGCCTTCAGTATACATTTCTTCTTTGGTCCAGAGTTCTAAACAGCGTTCCCAGACATTGAATATAGAAGTGCAAGGAGAGGATCTTCTCAACGTTCCATCTTCTTGTAAAAGTGTTGAAAATTTCTTAACCTTTCTACCAACAATCATTTTTCTAAAAGTTGGATCTGTTTCTGCTGATTTGAATAGCATTGGATTGACATCTACTTCTTCAATAACAGGTTCGGTGATAGAATTATCTCCTCCTGAAATCCCGGTAGCTTCTGCAACCCGATACATGAATGCAGCAGTTGGCATGAAATTCCCAGATCCAACATCTGTGAAATCCTGCTTAATATCGAATCTTAGTTCTGTCAAAACAACTTCAAACTGATCAGGCAATTCATTGATTGCATCCATGTTGACATAAACTGTTTTATTTCCCGGCTTTGCTTCCTGACAATATTCCAGGACACCTTTCTCTGCGAAAATTTTACTCATAATATCCTCCATTAAAATTATGTTGCCGATGTAGTCCCTGACCAACTACTTGTCATATTTCCCCATGCTGCATTTAAAAATGTGCTCCCAGTAGTAGAACAAGATGTGGCTGAATAAGTTATTGTAGATTGTGATATTTGAATAGTGGGGCCATTCCTTCGACCCCACCTTTCGGATGTTATTATTCCGTCTTTTACTACCCTACAATGTTCATGTCCACATTTAGGACATTTTAAAACGTGATTGCCATTTAATGACATATCCATTTTAAAGCGAACATATTGATTACAGTTATGGCAATGTATTTCTTGGAATTCTAAATTTTCCATCTAATACTCAGTATTAAAATTATTAGCTGCTGCAAATTTATTCATCTCTGCAGTGGCTTCATTCAACATAAGGGTTGCCTCTTCTACCGTTGGTGCTTCAACTGTAATATCTGGGGTAAAAATTCCTTTCACTGAAAGTTTAAAATTCATCCTTACTCTGGTCTGTGCTGTTCTTCTTTCTTCCATTTTATCCTCCGTTAAAATTTTGTGATGGAGCTGGAGGGAATCGAACCCTCGTCCTGCTGGTGTCCTGTTTAGGATTTACCAGCAATCGAATCCAATGACAGCCCCGGGTTTTTCTTCTAACCTCAATTTTTTCCCAACATTCTTTACATATCCTTAACCATTTATCATTTATTTTTTGTCCATACATATGACTTTCTTTACGTTTATTACATAGTTGACAAATTTTTCCATACTCTTTCATTATTTATATTTCACTATTGAACCATCAAGATTGACATAAACCCATTTAAAAGACTTATCAAATATATTTACCATTATCTGATTATCTTCTGGGTTAAAATATTTTACTAAAGTACCGTTTAGCATCATGTTAATAATTGTATTATTTTGTTGGTTTGTCATCCCCAGCTCCCTACTGCTTCTTATATGTATATTACTACATTGTAACTGATTTGTAAAGCTTTTTTTCTACAATGTTACAAACTTAATAGTTTTAACAAATTAGAGATAATCTTCTCATACCTAGCTTTCTCCGCTGGCTTCACTTTCCTTCGGGGTAAATTCATGATCTCATCATGGGAAAGGAACCGATCTTCTGTATAAACCTGTGCAATGCCTCCGCACATTTTCACGTTCAGATAGAATATGATCTGTTCATAGCCTATTCGATCTGTTAGAGTTTTAACCTCAATTGCCTGGAATACTGCAATATGACTTCCTACCATTTCATTAGTAATGTATGTTTCTTTCCAGCCAATCTGATCTGAACTGCCTGAACCTAAACCGTATGGGAATATCTTTTCACCCTTCCTGAATCCCATCCCGTTATCATTACGGAATAATACTGATCCTGTCTCAGCTTCCGAACAACGACAATCCTGAATCAGCGACTTCTCTGTCTTGTTTGACATATGCTCTTATCTCCTTTACTTCCTTTGTTTGTTTTATACTTTTCAAAAACTCATCTGCTTCATTGACATATTTCAGCAATGTAGTTCCACCAATAGTATCCATTACAGAATATATTTTCTTGATAGTTTCTGAATCTCTAGCAATACTAATCCACCTTTCACAGATTTTAATCATCCTTTTCTTTTCAGAATTTTCTTCCATATCATCCATCCTTTGCCGGAAGTTTGCCCTGCTTCTACTGCAATTTTTCTGGCATCTCCAACATTCCTTGCTGTTGCTGCAATCAATTTTATCAACCGCTGATTGTCTGGATTACTCCAACCTGACACTGCTGTTTGCACTGGCTCTGAACCCTGTTCTATTTTAGTCAATCTGCCTTCTTTCTGTTCTGGCATACGTGATGCAGTAAACTCGAATTCATACTGACACCAAGGGCATGTCCTATTCCTGATCCCTACTGGCCGGAAACACTGAGGGCATCTTTTATATTTTGAAGGCTCTGGCGTTTTAGATTTGGTAGTTCCTTTCAGGGACCAGGTTCTCTCTTCATCTGGTAATCCGTGCCGTGTCCAGTTGCTTACACAATCCAATATAATTGCTTTAGGTTTTTTGCCTGCTGCTATAGCTGCCAGCCGTCCGGCCTTACTACTCAGATCATATCCTGGTGCAAAGCTGGCTCGCAAAACTCTTCCAGTATGTTGAAGATAAATTATCAAACTACCTGTTGGCCTGATATCAATCTCAGTTGTCAATCCCGGTATGTCTGTTCCTTCCCCAATAATATCACAGGCAGAAATTAAATTGATCCCTCCATTTCTAACTGCATTGATTGTATCCAGAACATTCTTATTGCCTCTACTATGTAATGATTCCATAGGGAAACCGGACTCATTAAATTGTCTAGTAATATCTAAAATATGCTTTATAGAAACCCCGAAAGCAACTCCAGACGTTCCTGCTGCAAAATTCTGATAATGTTCAACTACGTTTCCGATTACAGCCTTATTATCAACTTTCGTTTCAACTTCTTTAGTAATATAATCTCCCATCCTTTTATGAACTCCTGACATATCAATTTCTTCTGGAGCGTAATAATCATAATCAGAAAGATATCCTTCATTGATAAACCAGCGAATTGATTCACTTGTAATAAGATGTTCGTACATATCTAAAGGTTGGCCAGAAGTTCTTCCAGGAGTAGCAGTCAATCCAAGGAACTTTGCATTGCTCCAAACTCGCATTGGCTTTTTGAACATCTCAGCTGCAGAGTGATGAGCTTCTTCGAATATTATGAATTCTGGTTCTGGCAGTTGATCTATTCTCCTGATTAATGTCTGTGCTGATATTACCTGAACTCTGGTTCTTAATTGTGGAGTTCGTGGACTGATTATTCCGTGGTGGATTCCTTTATTAGTAAGATGATTTGAAGCTTGTGATAATAGATTTGTGCTATGGGTTATGAAATAAACTGGCTTCTTGCTTCGGTATCTGTTGAATATTATTTCAGCGAATACGTGAGACTTTCCCGTGCCAGTAGGAAGGGAAACCATAACAGAGCGGCCTCCGTGATTCCAGAAATCTTCAACAGCATCTATTGCTTTTAATTGGAAGTCCCAGAGGTTCACAATTCCTTCACCTCCCATGATATGGGGATAATCTTTTTACCCTGGAGCTTCCCATCATTATCTATTGCAAGGTGTGGATACAGACTATTGATACTGGAGCCTGCATAGATTCCAGGAACAATATCTTTCCTATTATCTCCTATCAAAACACGAGTCCCGGATGCAGTGAATCCGCAAGGGAGATCAGAAGCAAAAAATTCATAGGAAGTTGATCTATAATTACAGTGCTTACAATGTAACCTTCGTTTAATATAATTTGCAGCATCAGTTAAACCTGATTGGTTCATTGCCTTTCCGCATTTAGGGCATTTCATTGAATAACTCCATTTGAAATATATTAATAGTTTTATCATCAACAAAAGTATGGTAAAAAAACTTACAGTCAGGCTCTTCACATTGCAAACCTTCTTTTGTCCAATGAGCTATTCCAGAACACTTAGGGCATAATAATAGATTTATCTGTTTATCATATACTATGTTCATTTATTTTTCCTTTATGCCTTTGGCTCTTCAGATTGCTTAGGTTGCAAAGCTCATTTACTACAATCTCCATAATCATTTCCCCAACACCATTGACAGTAATCATTTTTTGCTTCCTGACCTTTAAAGTCTTTGGCTTCTTCTTCTGATATTACACTCATTTAGTTATCTCCTCCCATGATTTACCAGTTGCTTTTTCGATTATTTCTATTCGGTGAATATGTTCTGCAATTTGATCGTCCATAAGTGTTACATTTATTGATTCTAATAGTTTTGCATTATTTAAGGTAAAACTATACAAAGCCTCAATAGCTTCTTTATAGTTCTGTTCGAGTTCTTCTATATCTTTATCTCGATACGCCTTGACATACATAGGATTTAAATTTATTGCTACCTTTTCTATAGGCTTAATATTTATATTCATTACTTCCCCCATTCCTCCTGTTATATATACATTTGATTCGAGAGGATCTACGGCCGTGTTTTTATCCTTATCCCATGTCATTACTTACCACCCTTTAGGGCTTCCCAAGGCTTAGAATAAATAGTTATTACATTCATTTCATACCCTTTGTCAGTCTTACCTTCCTTTTCTAAGTTTATAAAATGTCTTATTTTTTCATCCATCAATATGGTTGCCAATTGTTTAGGGTCTATTCCAACACTTGATTTTTTTAATGTTCTTTCGTATACAATTTTTCCAACTTCATCCATTACTTACCACCCTTTAGGGCTTCTTAGCTATACTAAAAAGAAGCTCCTTCAATTATAATTATATTGTTTTTGCTAGTTACCCATCCACAGATAGTT
>Ga0222637_1000670_pt1 | contig 13711 bp, 22 predicted proteins | sample AntAcemetagen143_FD_181149 | JGI IMG/M metagenome (GOLD analysis project Ga0222637, IMG submission 181149) | Saline water microbial communities from Ace Lake, Antarctica - #143 | ecosystem: Environmental > Aquatic > Non-marine Saline and Alkaline > Saline | place: Antarctica: Ace Lake...
TCATCTTGGCTAAGTATCTTGATTGGTCTCCCAGTAACTTCTTCTACCCATCCAACAAACTCCTTAACTGTATTTGTTTGTCCTGTGGCTAGAATATAGTCGTCAGGTTTTTCTTGTTGTAACATTCTCCACATTCCTTCTACATATTCAGGTGCATATCCCCAATCTCTTGAAGCGTCTGTATTTCCTAGGTGGACTTCTCCTTTCGGTGCTTCGTTTATAATCTTCTTAGTAACGAAGTTATCTCCTCTCCTCTTGCTTTCGTGATTAAATAAAATTCCGTTGCAGATAAACATTCCGTAAGCTTCTCGGTAATTCTTGCATATCTGGTAGGCATAGAGTTTTGCTGTTCCATAAGGACTTACTGGATTCATTCTTGATTCTTCTGTGTATGTCTCCTTACTTAGTCCGTCAAACAATTCGCTTGTTGAGGCTTGGTAAATCTTTGGACTTATTCCGAGTACCCTGATTGCCTCTAAGAGGTTCAGAACTCCAATGCCAGTCGTCTGTGCTGTATACCAAGGTGTTTCCCAACTAACTTGAACGTGTGATTGAGCAGCTAGATTGTAAACTTCATCAGGCTTGCTTTCCTTTAAAGCCCAGAGTAGTGAGTAAGGATCAGTCATATCTCCGTAGTGGAGTTTAATATCTAGTCCTTCTATTTTCTCTCTATTAAATGTACTAGCTCTCCTAACAAGTCCATGAACTTCATATCCTTTCTTTAACAAGAGTTCAGCTAGATAGCTTCCATCCTGGCCGTTCACGCCACTAACGAATGCGACTTTCTTTCTTTTTATATCTTCCTTTTTTATCTCTTGGTGCATACTTATTTTCGATTTTTCTATGCTGGCTATTTGATACCAGTATTAGATTATCGGTAGAATTATTTTGAGGATCCCCATCAATGTGATGAACATGCTCATTTGATAATAACTTTCTCTCAAGCTTTTTCTCCATTACTATTCTATGTATATACTTATCAGTAGCACTATCTCTTAAATATCCGTCTGGTCTATGCTTTATTCCTCCCTTCCAATTCGGATGTTTTTCTCTTTTTAAATTTCCTAAATAACATTTCTTTGAACAATACTGAGCAGCTTTAAAATCTGATACTCTATTATATTGTTCTCTACGCATTCTCTTGCCACAACTTATACACTTTTTGTCTGGCAATACTAGTTTCCTCATAGGTTTGTTTTAATTAATTACCTATAAGTATTCTAACATTACTGATTTAAAAGGTCAAGCCCTGTCCATTTACTCCTGTTATTAAGGCTTTTCTTCCGAGTGTGCCTACATTTCTCCAAGTTCCTTTTTCCATATTTGTAGATGTTTAAGAGTATAGTTTTCCCAAGTCCAGTCCTTTACTTCGTTCTTCTCAAAGTCTGCGAATATCTTATTAAGTTCTTTCTGATTAGTAAATGGTAATTCTATTTCTAAGTCTGGGTTAGGTCTTGAGATTATTCTTAGTCCTGCGTTCTTAGCGTCTACTTGGCTCTGAGCTAGTGAGTCTTCATCTCCTGTATATAGTAAGTAATCTGATGTGTTAAGTATTTGCTCGTATAAGTCCATTGAAAACTCGTCTGTGTATTGGACTTGTATTCCTTTTAATTTCTTTAATACTTTTAACCAACCTGCTCCCATTATCCTAAAGATAACGCTTTTCTTATCTCCTAAACTTTTAACCAATTTAGTAAACATTTCAGGGTTCTTTCTTCCGTCCTCATAGTTCTTAGAAACGATTGCTACTATTTTAGGTCTTCTTATCATTCCATCGTGAGCGTGCATTACATAGTCTAGTTTCTTCTTGTCGCAACCTTCTTTAACTAAGTCTTTAACAAGTCCAGGATTCATTGCTATTCCTACTGATGTTTCTAGTCCTTTCTTAATCATTTTAATCTTTGCTTCCTTAGTCTGATTCTTGTCTCCTGAAATATGAGCAATCATCATTGAATCTTTTCCTCCACTCGGCTTATAAGAATTGAAATTGATATGATGGTTAATGTCAGCCTTTTCTGCTTTACCTGATACAGATACCTCGTGTCCTAGGTCTATCAGTTCTCTTTCTAACATTCTTGAATACTTGGTAAGAATAGATTCTATACCATAGTTCTGTTCGTAATTAATTATGTGTATTTTCATTAGAGTTTCTTATGTTTTTTATAATCGAAGTATTCGTTTCCTACGAAGTTTTCGTTTCCTTCTAGGTAAGCTACACTTCCAGGTATTACATTCCACTTCTGTCCTTTAAATACTTTAGGGAAACTTACTTGGTCTCTGTGCGAGTATCTACATATATCAGCCCACCATTGTTCAAACAATAAATTAGTCTTAGGATTGTTCCTTCTAACAAAGCAAGTCATTTCACTTAGTCCTGCTCCTACTGGAAATTCCTCCTTAGCGTATTCCTTAATCTGTTCAGCTACTACTCGAGGATCTACCTTTCCATATTCTACACAAGCTTCAGCTTCTTGATATAGGCAAGTTCTTCCAGGGTGTTTAAAGAAAGCAAAGTCTTTGTCTCCTAATAATTTAACCAGTTCGTGTGGGTCTGCCTTTAGTTCTAAGTTTCCATCCATCCAAACTATAAATTCTTTGTCTGTGTATTTATGAGTAAGTATCTTATGAATCTTAGCGTTCATTACTCCTTTCTTGAACTTATCGCAAGGTAATTGAGTCTTCCAAGTCTCTGATTTCTGCTTAGTGAAAGCTAGGTATTCAACTCCTTTATATTGAGGTTGTTCTATCAGTCTGTCTTTGTTAGCTGTGATCGCTGTAACTACTGAAATACTTTTATTATCATCTAGCTTATCAAATAACTTAACGTATTCAGGTAGAAACTTATCAATGTGCCAATCTTTCAGTACTGATTCTTTTGCGTTTTTTCCTATCTCTAAGCGTCTCTGCTTGTCTTCTATTAGTAAAGATAGGTATTTAACCCATTGTTCTGTGCTAGAGGCTAGGAAGCCATCTTTGGCGTGTTTTATGCACCTATAAGGGGTTACATCACTCGCTACACAGGGTATTTCAAGCATTGCTGCTTCCATCCACTTAATGTTGGATTTAGCTCGGTTAAACTTAGTGTCTTTTAGGGGTGCGATAGCAATATCATAGCCTTGTTCGGAATACCATTTAGGGAAGTCTTTATAAGCTCTTACTCCTACATGGTGATAATATCCTTCTTCCTTTACTTCATCCCAAGTCATTCCTGCGAAGTGAAATTCTACGTTAGGATATTTAGCTAATATCGCATCCATTACTGGTTGAATGATAGGAACGTCTGCAAAATGTGAACCTGAACTTATCCATCCTATTTTGATTTTCTTTCCTTTAATCTGATTCTTGAAGTTCCATATCTTAGGGTTCATAGCGTTAGGTATAACAGTCGCATAAGGATTTAAGTGTTTTATCGATTCTTTAATTAATTCAGTTGAGCATACTACGTGGTCAGACATCTTAATCATTCTCATTCGCATTTCTTTTCTGTCGTCTAATGCTTTGAAATCAGGATGGTCTTGGTTTACGTGGTCAGGGTCATCATCTAGGTCTAATACAAACTTAGCTCCTGTAAACTCTTTGTGAGCTGCATACATATTATCTATTCCCTCGTTGTCTGACATTTTACTGAACCAAATATCTCCTCTCTCTTTAAGAGCAATAGCATCTTCAGCTTTAGCTTTTATAGTCATTCCTACTTGGACTTCGTATCCTAATTCCTTTAAAGGACTCATTACACGATACCATCCAATAGCACCACATTGGCGTTTACCTTTATGGAGGACTATCTTTCCATCCTTCATAATTGTATCAGTTGTGATACCAAAAACCTTAGGCTTTAAACTTTTTGAAATAGAGTTGTCTTTCGCATTCATAGTAATCTGGGTGAATTATATTAGTTAGGTTTCTATGTCCTATATTTGGTAGAGCATACATTTGTCTAGGGATTGTCATAACAAATTGTCCATGTCTTGTTACTGCCATTATGTCTGGTCGTCTGCAAATAGTTCCATCTATCCAACAAGAAACTGGTGTGATTTGACAGCCAAATTTCTTAGCTAGTTTTTTGAATCTATTCAGTAGCATAAACTTCTTCTTTATCTAATATTACTTTCAAATGAGTTTTTGTTTCTTCTCTTTTAATAGGAACTCCACCTCTTAGTAAAGGAGTAATTTCCATCCCTTTTGTAACACCTTCTATATTAGATTTGGTAATTATTGCGATTTGTTCTGGCTCATAGACATCTTCACCTGACTCATCTTTTACTTGCTTTCCTTTTTCTTTGATGTAATTCTTTTTTACTTCAACAATACATCTCTCTAGAAATGGTTTCATTTTTTTCATTTGTTTTATTCTCTTGTAAACGAACTGTGTAGAGTTCGCATATAGAGTTGTTATTTAATTATTTCCTCACTTTGAGATAACTTCGTGAGGTTGTTATCCCAAATAATCATTCTGATTAGTTTGCAGTTCCTGTTCCGTAAGCTTGAACGTTTACGACCCAATCTGTGCGTAATACCTTAGCGGCATAAGCGTCTACTTTCCATCCTATTGTTGAATACATATTCAACGGATTAGAAGTATCGTTCGGTCCTGATCGTTTGTAGATGATTGAAGCGTCTTTGCTACCAATAGCAATTTCTGCAACAGCACCTTTACCAGCGATAAAGTTAGAACGTCCAGAAGGAGCTGAAGCTGTGTCAGTTCCTGAAGCACTGAATGATTGGTTAGTTTCTACGATGTCAACACCATACAAACTTCCGATAACACCTTTTTTAAGCATTTCTGCATTTTCTTTACTATTGTAAAGACCGATGTTAACCCAATTACCAGCAGCAGTATCACCTTGAAGTCCATAAGATCCGTCCACGTCTACAACAGCACGATAGTTGCCATTTTCCCATTTAGGAGCTTTTGCTTTCTTAAGAGTAGATACAGCTTTTCTAATGCCAGATACTGACAAAGTGTCAGAGCTTGCAATAGCAGTTGCTTGAGCTGCGAATGTTGCACCAGCACATTGTACTGTGGCAGATGCGTTTAGTTCTGTTCCCAGAACGATGTCCATTGATTCTCCAGCATTCTGTCCCATCAGTTCAGAATGTTCTTTAAGACCTGAGTCCATAGTTGTTAGTTCATATAATGTTCCAACAATTTCAGCAGCACCATAAGGTTTAGCTGTAGCAACAATTCTGCTTGCAGATGTGTTGATAGCCGTAACTGTAGCACCATCTACTAAAGCAGTAGTGTTAGCAGTCATTTGGTTGAAACGTGTGAAGTAAACTACTTCTCCAGAGTTCTTAGGTATAGATTTAGGAACAGTTAGAAAGTTATACTTTCTGCTATTCTGTAGTCTTTCAAGGAAAACTTTATCGTAATAAATCTGCATAGCAGATGCCAAACCTCCAGTGGAGATTGCAGCAGTTCCTTGTAATAGTCCATTTACTAAAGCCATTTTCTTTTTTAGACTCGACCTGAGATATCAGCGTGAGGTAATATTGCTTCCAATTCGGATGCAGTCATATTAGCCATATCTTCTTCTGTGAATTTCTTAGAAGGAGTGCTTAATACTCCAGTAGCCTGAGTCTTTTGTTTTTGGTCAATCTTTTTGTAAGCGTCTTGTTGACCTTGAGCAATAGGTTCTCCAAAGTATTCCTTTGCAATATCTGCATACGGCTTGTCCCTTTCGATATTAAGACCTAGTTTTAGAATCTTATCTCTTTGGGGTTCATACTGTGGGTTTTCCTTAATGAATGAGTCCAATTCCTTTTCTTCATTCTGTAAGGCTATTTGCTGTTCGAGACCTTGAACTTTTTCATACGCTGCCATACCAGGATTATCCTGAATGTTGCGTTGAATCTTTTCTTGCTCTTGGCGTTCCATAAAATCTGAGATTTCCTGAGCTGATTTACCAGTCTGTTTCTCTAACCTATTAACGAGTTCGGATTTTTGCCCTTGCTCTCCTAGTTTAGATTCCAGTTCCTTGTAAGCTTTCTCAAGTTCTTCAGGTGTTTCATATTTGCCTGCCAACTTTACTTTCTCTGTTTCTTCAACAACTTCGCTTTCGTTAGTAGCCTCGGTTGTTTCTTCAACAGGTTGGGTAATGTTTTCTTGAGAAGTATCCTGAGAGGCTGTAACGTCAGCACCCCCTACGGGTTCACTATTTTCATTAGTATCCATGTTTTGTGATTGATTATTGATTTGTTAATGAACCTCCTTTCGACCTTATATCAGAAGTTCAGGACAGTAGAGTTTTATCTACCTGAACCTTCGATTTAATCTTCTTTGTTTTTAAATTCTATACTGATTCTTTTAAGTATATTGAAGAACTCATCGCTTCCATGTTTCTTCCCTTTAACAGTGTTCAACTCACATAGTGTTTCACAGTTATAAGCCTTCTCTAGCTTCTCTCCATATTCTCTCATTGGCTTAACTATCATATCTTGAAATACTGGTCTTTGGATTATATCTCTTATCTCAACTAGATTGTCTATTTCTTCTTGGTTCATAGAGTTTTATTAATTTATAATTGTTGATTAGGTGTTTGTATTCCTGTTCCTCCTTGCGGCATTGCTTGTCCATCTATTGCTTGTTGCTCCATTTGTTGCTGTTGCATTTGTTGAGCGTATTGTTGTGGATCAGGCACTAACTTATCTAATTCATCTATTCCTCTTAATTCTAATACCTTTCTTGCCCATTCCATTTGATTCTCCGGAGGTAAGATTTGTCCGAATATATTGTAAGCATCTATCAGTTGTTTTATCTGAATGTCTTTATTCTTAGCGATTGTAGTATCTCCCTTAACCTTTACATTATATTCAGCGTTCTTTGCGTCTTCACTTATAAGTAATTGATAGATTTGAGGTCTTAGTTCAGCAGGAAAGATTCTAAGGATAGCTGAGTCTGGACTCTGTAAGTTCTTTATTTCCATCTCTATTAAGATTTTAGCTAAGTCTGCTAGAGCTTCTTTAAATCTGCGAGTTATAAGCTCAAACCTATTAGAACTAAACTGTGAAGATAACTCATCTTGTCCTAGAGTCTTGTTAGATGCAGAGCCTTGAACTAAGTCATTTGCTCCACTAGCTCTCTTATGTTCATCATCTAGTCTACCAATGAAGTCTAATGCTCCATTCTTAATGTCTGCGAATTGTACTTGAACTATATTATTGTTAAGTGGTCCATCTCCGTCTACTTCTATTCCACTACCAGGAGTTGATACTAACTGTTGCTTATCTATGTTAGCTCCCTTGTTATACATAAACCTAGGATTATTAGCCAAAGTTATGTTTTGTTTTGTTTGATTGATAATCGAATGAAAGCCTTTACCTAGTCCTAAAGTGTTCTGTCCGACTCCCATACCTCCAAAACGATTAGGAATACAATTAGGTTCGTGTATAAGTTTAACTACATTTAATCCATAAGGATTCTCAACATCTCTTAGGACATACCTTTCTTTACCTACGCATACTGTTTGAATCTTATCCTTACTAATACGTTCATATACCTCTACAGTGCCTTCTGAAGCAGTTTGTAGTGTTATCTTATCACCCTCTACTTGATGAGATGAGTCATATTGATTAGCTTGGACGTTTCCTTGCATTGCTTTCTCTCTGTTTAAGTTTCCTTCATTGTCTACGAAGTCATAAGCAGGGTTCTTCTTTACTTCTTCCACAGGTAAAACACTCCTAAATATTAGGGAGTCTTGTTGTTCAACGTCTGAGATTATAGGGTTATAGAAGCAGTCTAAGATATTAGGCACTTCTAGTTGTGGTTCATCCTTTATAGGAGTTTGTGTTCCGTCTTCGTTGTCTTGGACTTCAAACTTCCAATTAACTTTAAGTAATGATGTTCCAAAGGTTACTGATTGTTTTACCCAAGCTTCTATCTTCTCATAGGCTTGTGGTATTGATTGAGAGATTCGGTAGTTTACTATCTTCTCTAATACTTGTGAGATAGCTTTATCTTCTTCTCCTACTGGCTCAATCTCTATTTCAGGTTGTCCTGAATAGATAAAGGGAACAATGTAAGATACTTCTGTTCTTAGCTTAGGTATAGAGATAGGCTCAAAGTAAGGAACTTTCTTTACTTCATCCATTCTACCCATATAAGCATTGTAAATGTCGTTTACTTCATTCCTTGAGTCCTCGTTAGTCTTTTGGTAGTTGTCTTTTTCTTTGAAGAGTTGGTCAATGATTTTCTTCTCATCAACTTCTTCTTCTGTAGAGGTTTCGGCTTCTTGGTATTCTTGTTCCATTTTTTTATTTTAAATTGTCTACTATATTTTTACTATTACTCCAAGCTTTCTTAGCCCATACTTCTAATTCTTCTTGAGTTTCTCCATTATAAGCATTTGTATCTCCATACTCGTGTTTTCCGTGAGAAAATGATTGGGGTTTTCCATCATCGTATTCTATTTTCCAGCCCCATCTATCTCCTTTAATTTTTATATCCATAGAGTTTTTATAAATCAACGTAGTAAGTGGTTGTTGGGTCTACTTGTCTTATTGTAGGTTTATGAGTATATAATGAATATCTTAATGCGTCTAAAGCATGGTCATTTTCCTTTATAGGTTTCTCGTCCTCATTCTTTTCAGGTTTCTTATCAGGGTATCTATATGTTTCTAGTTCGTGGATTAAGTTCTTACAGTCTGGGCTTATATGTATTCTTCCTTGTTTAAATAGTTCTCTAACGTGATCTACTCCTGCGACTATATCTTTACTTACTTCTCTAACATTGAGTCCTGCTTTTTTAAGGATTTGTATTCTATCTGGTTCAGCTGAGTCTGCATAGACCTTCGTTGATTTGTATAAGAGTGCTTGTTCTGCGATTTGGTCTGTTGTTTGTTTAGTCTTATACCATTCTTCTTCAATCCAGTAATGGCTGTCGCTATCAATCTCAATCGGGATAATGGTCGCTGGATTCGTGTAGCCAAAGTCGATACCTGCGATTTTATCAATGACTTGGGTGGGTTTCTCTTTGGTAACATGTAGTTCTCTATTAAATTCTTTATATACTAATCCTTGTGTCTTTCTAAAGTCAGCTAAGTATTCTTGTGCGAATCTATCGTCTGTTAGTTGTTGCTTGGCTTTATCTAGTTCGTCTACTGGTAGGTGTGGATTATCGTATGATGTGTAATGAAATGATTTAAAGTCTGGGTCTTTGTCTTGTTCGTTATATAAATCGTAGAAGTGATTGAATCCTTTAGGTGTTGAGATAAACATTACCTCTCCTCTAGTATCTGTAAGTGTAGGTCTTATTACTTCTTCCCAGTTAATGTTAAAGTTTCTCATCATTGCGACCTCATCTATTACAATGAAATCAAAGTGCTGTCCTCTAAGCGTTTCTACTGCTTCCCATCCTCTTAACTGTATTAGAGAAGTTCCTTTTACTAAGTTATTAACTGTTAGTTCTAGTCTGGATTCATTTACTTTCTTTATGATTGGCTTTAGTTCCTTTACTAGCGTTTGCCAAGCTATATCTCTTGCCTGTTGATAAGTCGGTGCTATGTAACATATCCTAGTATTTTTATAAAGAGCTTTACCTTTTATTTCTTCACAGGCTAATATAGTTTTCCCAAACCTTCTCCCTGAGCATATTACTCTAAATCTAGTCTTATCTTTAGCAATTACAGCTTGTTGTTTATGTAGTTTCATTCTTGTGCTTCAAATTTGACGTGGTCTGCTTGAGTATTGAAAACCATCAAATTATCAATAGAGTTATTACTTGGGTTATGGTCTTTATGATGAACAACGCTTTTATCCTTTATATCTAATATATGTCTATGATATAACTTTCGTTCTCCATCAATATTTATTCTATAATATCCATCCTTTCTCTTATGTAAACCACCTTTCCAGTTATGACACTCCTCTCCCTTCATATCTTTATTCCAAGCTATTGGATGCTTACCAAACATTGGATTATTCTCTCCAGCTAAATCTCTTGTCTTAGATGGATTATCTATTTTGTTTTTAAAACTTCTATGACAGCTTTTGTTGCAGAAGTGCTGTTTAGCCTTCTTAAACCTTGATAGAAAGATTTCATTATCCTTCCCACAGTTTGCACACTTTATATTCATTTGTTTCTAACCTGATGCTATGCCCAACTTGTGAGAAAGACACAACATAAGATTCACAAGTTAATTAGTTTGGTTCTTGTCTACGATTTCTTTAGCGACTTGAATTATAATTGCTTTTCCATCTTCTCCACTATGTTCATTTATTCTAGGTAATACTGTTGAAGCTAGTTTTAAAATAACTGATTCTTTAAACTTACCCATTCCTTCCTCAAGTAAAATCTTCCTAATTTGTTTTAGGGTTAGTCTTCTAACTTCTCTACCTAAGTCCATATCTGGTTTTATTGGTCCTGCCATATTTGTAATCGTTTCTAGTTTAGGCTTATCTAAGCCATTATTAGTACAACAGCCATAGCGATTAGTCCTCCCATTAGGATTCCAATTGCTAAACCATCTTTATATGCTACTTCGTTCATAGAGTTTATATATAACACAAAAATTATCGCATCTTCAATCCGTTCTTATTTACAGCAGTTTTGTTTTATTTTTCTTTCTCAAGATTATTGTGTTTGCCCTCATTTAGAGAGGCTATGTTATCTTGAATTGTATTTACATTATAGCACGATAACAGAGAACGAGTCAAATGTCTATTTTAATTTCTCTAAGTAATAGTATTCAGTTCTCATTAAAGATAGCTCTTTCTCTAGCTTTTTAAACTCTATTTTAGCCTGTTCGTTCTCATAAGGTATCAGATCCCTTAGAGTCTTTTGTATTCTTTCCATCTCTACTCTCTTGTTCTCTTTAGCCTTTGCTATATTAGTATGCCCTCTTTTCTTTTCGTTTTCTATATCACTTATAACCCTTAATGTATACCCTGTATCAACACCTAACTTATCCATTATAGCCTTTAAGCTATATCCTTGTTTATATAAGTTTCCTATTTTTGTTTTTTTGTCCATTATTTTCTTTTTTAAGTTATACGGAAATACAGGATAACTAAGAATTTAGTATCATATATACCATAGCTAATATCCACATAGTTAAGAAGAATAGTATTGTTTTCAAATTAGTTCCAAATTATTTCACCAATTACATATCCCAATAAAAATAAAGATAAGTAAAAAGCTATATTTGTTTTTAATTTATTACACATTTTATTGTATAAATTGTTTAAACTTAAAGTCCATCCAAATAGATGAGGCTTCTTTATTATCTAGTCCACTTTTCTTTTTAAATTCATTATAGGTATAACAGAATAATGGAGACATTGGATGTAATCCTTTTTTTACTGATTTTCTCCAATACCTTTTTTTATTGTATCTTTGTTTTTTAGTAAACATTACAAATGTTTTAAATATGATTGATTATTAAATGCTTTTATTCAGATTGTTTCAAAACAACGTTTAAATCGTTTGCTGTTTCTTTAATTCGCCCATCTCCATATTCTTCAGCAAAATCTTCAATCCTTTCTATTATACATTCAATTTTTTTCCCTTCTTCATATGTCATATTATTTTACCTATTATAATTCCAATTATTATTCCCCAAAATAGTCCACCTAATGATGCTTTTAATTCTACTGGAATCATAGTTTTACTTTAAAAATTTAATGTGTTTCCCTGTGTTAAATACAACCCAAGGATTAAATCCACTTCTCTTAAACAGTTCATAAGCTACTTTTATATTGTTCTCTGGCACTTCAAGATATTCTCTGTCGTATCCGTGGATAGAATTTATTTGAAATAATCCTACGTCTATTGATCCATTGTTGTTTTGATTAAAAGCGTCTGCTCTTAGACCACTTTCAGCTTTTGCTACTGCGATTGCTACTTCTGTATCTTCTTTAAAATACTTTTTGATTATTTCCTCCTGAGTCTGTGTTGGAGAATCTTGCGAAACTCCAACAGCAGTAATCTCAGAAGTGTCCTGTATCGTAGCCTGGTTAGAGACAACACCACCGACTATTTTATAAAATCCTGTAATTGAATGTAAGTTTGGTAGCTGAATAGAAAACTTGTTCCTATGATTGCTCCCAATCCAATTAAGGCTAATACTCTAATGTTCTTTCCTACTCCTGTAAATCTCTTTTTTCGTGCTTTTGGCACTATTTGGTTTTCCATCTTTTTGTTTTTGGCTGTACCACCCACCAGCTAATTAATTTATTATCTTACTAAGCCTTTTTTGAATGTGTCTCCTACCCCATTATCTTTAATCAGCATATCAATAACTGTTTCTCCTTTGAATAAATCTTCTTTTTCACTTCCTTCAAAATCGAATTCTTCTATTTCACAATGCTCTTTGCAGTTCGGACAGATTGAAGCGTCTTCATACTCTTTCATATCTGCTCCACAACAATTTGATATTTTCATATAGTTTATTTAAAAAATGCCAAAGCGTCATCCAATACTCCTCTCTCCTCAAAATACTCAACATAATTTCCTTGGTATTCATTAGCTAACTCAATAGCTTCATCATTACTATAACCCTGACAATCTACAGCATAGTTTATAAAGTCTTCTTTTTTAATCATATATTTTACTTAGTGATTTATATTAGGTTAATAGTTCGCTGAGAGAACTCGAGCTGTTTCTATTTACCTGTATACAGTATACACCCATACTATTTATTTGTCAAGCGTTTTTATTTCAACTGTGCATATAGTATCATTATGACTACCCCCATGTGGAACAAGCAACACCTCTACCTTGTCAAATCCACGACTAGCTCCCATACCCATAGAGTTCCAACCAAATGAGATTACCTTCCCATTAACTTTCATTATTCTCGCTATTTCGTCTTTTAGTTTAGACCAGTAAGAACATTTAGTGTCATAAGCCATTCCAGCATTACTATACATCTCCTTTAATTGTCTTGGACTATACGGTGGGTCAAAAGCTAAATTTTCAACACTATCTGTTTCTAGGCTTTTAAGATACTCCAATGCGTCAGTCTTAAAGGGAAAAGGAAATGGGTCTATAAAATCGCTACCCACCTCCCTTTCTAAAAGTTCTTTAATAGGTTTTATTGTGAATGTCTTGTGGTTAGGCATAGCCCATACTCTAGTTATTTTCATATTTATTTTTCTAATATTTGTCAAGCTTTTTATAAAACCCTTCTACTATCTGTCTAGCTCTCTCTCTTGTTATCCCATGTTCAAAGCCTATATCCTCTAAAGTCCACCCGTCAAGTCTTTCTTTATATATGCGAGAATTTCTCCTAGCTGTTCGCATACTCTTAACTTCTACTCTATTTCTTTCCCATCTCTTTGTGTGATTATTCATTTGTTTTGATAATTTTATTAAACACATCCTCCACAACACCCTAGTGATACATTTTCATTCACTAAGTCTTCTGCCTTTCCTTCTAATTCTTTAGGAAAACCTTTTGGAAATTCTCCTATTGACCATGGTCCGCTAGTAACTTCTTCACTCCAGTTTTCATCAAAAGAAACATTACCACCGCTACACAGGGAATGGCTAGCAAAGGTTATCTTTTTACCATCTAACTCCATAACTAACTCACCAGAACATAAGTTAGGGTATTCTCCATTATATGATATGAATTTTAGTTCTCTCATAATACTTTTATTAAATCATTTATAGTTTATCTTTTAAATCTCTCCAATGTTTCAGCGTGTCTTTTATTGTTTTTCTTGAATCTTCTATTAAACCATCCGCCCATTCGTCCCCTAACATTTTTC
>Ga0222637_1000680_pt1 | contig 13620 bp, 16 predicted proteins | sample AntAcemetagen143_FD_181149 | JGI IMG/M metagenome (GOLD analysis project Ga0222637, IMG submission 181149) | Saline water microbial communities from Ace Lake, Antarctica - #143 | ecosystem: Environmental > Aquatic > Non-marine Saline and Alkaline > Saline | place: Antarctica: Ace Lake...
CGGCTTGTACTATCTTCTAAATCAATATCTTGAAAATCTAACCGCCAATCTTTTATATCAAAAGAATTAACAATAACTTGCTGGGTAATTTTATTACAAATTGCATTTCTTAATGGTTGAACAACTCTTTGGTAGAAACTTTTAGTCTCCTCAAAAGAGGTTGCCCTATTACTACCTTCTGGTTGACTAATCATAATCATTGGCACACCATACATTCCTGCAACTTGCTTTAACCCAAAGGTTAGAAGTTTAAGATACTCAATATCACCGGGAGTAAGCCCTAAAGCAGAGGCATCTGCATTATTATATAGAATTAATGCCTTTCCTGCATTATGCATACCTTGAAAGTTCTTCTCAAAAAAAGCACTAAACTCTATTGCTTCTGTTGAACTTGTTCCTTCGGGCAATCTAATCTTCAATGGCGGTTTACCAGAATTCTCAAAAGTTTTAATATTATAAATCAAAGCCTGTAAGATTAATTGTATGACTGATTGATTATCCTCAAAAATAGCCCTACCATAGAGCCTTCCTCTTGGGTCTGGTCTGCGGAAGTGCATTACCTCATCTAACTCATAGATAATAGTTTTATCTTCTCTACTAACTCCATCAGCAAACCCCACAAATAATTCATAACCGATAGGCATATTTATTCCTGCCTTTCTCTTATCTGCGTCAACCAAAATCTTAATGTCTTCACTTGCTAAGGTATAAATAGCATTAATCTCCCCTCTTCCTCCTTCGTCATTCCCCTCGGCATAGGTCTTTTCTAAATACGCATTACCATAAGCATAATAATTAGTTACTATGTTCTGAACAACATCTTCTATGGTGTTGTCTTCGTTTGGCTGGTCAAAGAATTCAATTAACTTCTTCAACTCCTTTTTATCTTTACGCCCACCTGGCACAGGCTGTAATAAATACCCTGCCCCTGTTACTGCCGACCTAATTCTGTCTGCACATTGAGTTGAGCCAGGAGCTTCAGAAAAAATATCATACATTAAATTCCATTTCTTATTTGGGTCTAATCCTGCCGCTTTGAACTTCTCACCCGTAGCAGTTGAAGTATAATTACCGACTCTGCCCAATGAATAATTCTTTTTTACTAATTCCTTAGCAGTATCCTCTGCCCACTTTACCTTTTCTTGTTCCAATCTAATTTCTAATTGCTTAGTCACATCCTTCTTAACTACATCTAAAACAAACCTTCTGAAAAATGATTGTTTAGCCATAAATTTACTTTAATATTATTAATTACTTAAAGTGAGGGGCAAATCAATTTTACCGCTACTCCTGCTGAAAGGAGAAAAAGATAAAAGTTGATATTACCAACCTCTTTAAAAAATTAATTTGCAAAGTTCACTTCATCGGGTGCACGATTACCTTCTGCGTTGCCTGCAATAACTACACCCAAGCCACCCACCGACTTGTTACAATGCCAAGATACACCTGCTACTGCATCTGCTACATCTTTTGACATTCCCATAGGGTGGTCAACCTTTTTTCCTTCTAATAACTCTAAGTAACGACACTCTCTGATAAAAATAGGATGCACATAATAGTTTATTCTTTTCTCAAGCAAAGCTTCTTTTAAATAAGTATATGCTTCTATATTCTTATCTACAGATAGAGTCATAGTTTGAAAGCCTTTATTCTTTAAAATCTGTAAAGTATCTTTACTTTGCCAAGAGTCAGCACTAATCTTTCTGATATTAAAGCCGCGAGACTTTAGTTCATAAATGAACTCTCTTATCTGTGCAAATTCTATTTCTTTACCTGGTTTTGCCGCAAAAGCGTGCATCAAGTCAATAAAAATCTTTGGTCTGCGTTCCATTCTATTATTTTCAGGATTTTTATACTCAACCCACCCATCGAATTTACCCATTGCAAGACCCGCAACATCTCCTGTTTCTTTACCTAAAGCCAAATCTAAATGAACAAATCTTGCTTCAGAATCTTTAGCCTTCAACCAATTAGCAACTTTTCCGTCTGGTTTGACTGGGTCAAGTCTTTTCTTATTAGCGTGTCTAAGAATAACTCCCGCATCTTTAAAGAAAGCCTGCACTGCCAAACTCGGCACTGCCCCTAAATCTCTCATAGCTAAGTCTGGATTCTTCTTGAAATCATCATAATATTCTGTTGGCACTTTCTTACCAATATGTTCTGGGAAGAACTGCCCTAAATCAAAGATTTTTCCGCAAAATTGCCTTTTTGGTATAGCGTCCCAAATAGCTAATCGCTTTTTATACAGACTGGGGCTTTTATCACTATCAAACTTCTTCTCCGCAAAATCATAAACAAATCTTGGAGAGGTAATTGTGAACATTCTACCTTTATTGAAAAACCTACTCTTAATACGCTTTGTCATTTGGTTATGACTGGCTTCTGCATAATCCTTATTCTTTGTTCTAATATGAAAGGATGCCTCATCTATTACTCCCGCAAAAATGTTAAACCCAAGCGGTGCCGCCTCATTTGACCCTAACGGGAATATAGAAATATTCTTATCAAACCTCAATTCTGACTTAATATCATTGCTTGGGGGATGAAATTGCCTAAACCACGGGTTTTGGTCTATCCTGTTCTTAACTTCACCAAAGACAACTTTTTTTGCTTGGTCTTTATTTGTAGAAACATTGACCAAATAAACAGAGCTGTCGTCCGCTAAATTATAGAATCTTTGTGGGTTTTTTAAGCATAATAATTGATATGTTAAATATTCAAGTGCTTTACTGGTTAAAAAAGATTTGCCTGCCCCTATACCTGCGATAATCAATGCTTCAAAGTAACCACCATCAAAAATATCAATCAACATCTTTTTAATCACAGGACGAACTTGATTTGCCGCTGGACAATATAAAGGGCTGTTCAAGAATTCTTGAATACCGACTGGATACTCCTCATAGATTTCTGCCCGACTTAACTCACATTGCTCTCTATGATTGAGCAACTTCTGGTATTGCTGAAGTATCATCAGCTTGATTTGATTGGTTGTCTGTGGGTCGTGCATTTTGTTTTGTAAATAAAGTTGCTAATTTTTCTGGGTCAAACTCATCTAAATTGACATAATCAAAATTAAAATTAACTGCATTTTTTAAACCTTTATCTTCTTCTCCAAAAGGAATATCTAATCTTCCTCGAGCATACTTTAAAATCTCCAATGCAGAATCCGTTACCTGTTTAAATCCTTGAGTATTCTTTAACTCTAATATTGCCTTACCCTTTAACCCCTTTAACTGACCTTTAACAATCAAATTATTCATCGCCACTTTTGTCATATTTAATAACTGCTTAATAATCACATTTTCTTCTTTAAGAAAAGCACTCATTTCAACTACTTTGGAATCTCGCAGATTATGTAAAGTTATCTCCAATGCCTGTTTTTCCCAATCTACCTTTTCCACTGACCAACCAGTTGTTTTTTGAACCGCTTCGCCTGAACTTGCCTTTCCTTCAGAAAATTTCTTTTCTTCAAGTAAAAATCGCCTAACTTCTTTATATGGACTTAAAAAGTATTCAATCTTTACCTTTTCCCAATTAACACTCGCTTTGCCTTTACCACTTTTAGGCAGAGCAATCAACTTCACTTCTTCAGGAGATTGTGTATTCAATTGTTTATTTGTCTTTTCCATAAGATTGTGCAAATGATACTAAAGAATCAGAGATAGTAGACTTCTTTTGTTCACTCTTTATTAGATTAAATAAATTCTCAACTACTGCTTTTTCTTTCTCGTCTTTAAAAACTAAGAATAAGGTATTTTCTCCCGCCTCTGTATGACTCGGCATATTGCCCCCTGTCGGTTCACCCATTGCCCCCTCCTCATCACTCCAATCATAATCCAATAATTCAATTTTACTCTGAATTAACTCTTTTGAATAGGGCAACCCTTCTGATAGTATGTCTAAATCCTCACTTAACATCATCTCTTTTAACAAAGCACTCAATTTAACTTGGTCTACTGGAATCTTTATTTCCTCCGTAACAATAGTCAACTTTTTAGCTTGTTGGTCATCTATTTCACCCAAATCATTAACTATCACATCTTTATATTTCAACTCCTGACAACCTAAGAATCTGTGATAACCATTTATAATTTCATAATACCCGAAAGGCTTACCCGGACTTCCGCTTCTAACTAAAATTGGGTCAACCAAGCCATAAGTCTTTAATGACTTAATGACTTCCTCGTATTGTTGCAAAACATCTAAATCATCCTCTGGTTTTAGCTTAGGATTCCACGCATTCGGTTTTAACTCAGTAATCTTAATTGTTTTTGTATTAATTCGTAATTGCATAAGTTTATTTCCAATCCACACCCCTAACTTTCCAAAGATTAGTATAATATTGTTCCATCTTCTGGTATGCTTTTATAGACACCATACAACGATAAAATCTATTTTCGGCTTTGTTTAGGCTATGAACTTTATGATTAATATTTTTAATGCGGATACAATTCTTTTGGTCTTTAAATCTTATATTTTCTAACCCCCTGTCAGTAAGTACTTTACCAATACCATATTCTATTCCTGCCTTCCAAGAAGTACTGTCTACCGAAGCAAAGGGATATTTTTTCAAAGCATCCATTTTAGTCATTGCAAACCCGTGTATCTTTATGCCCTTTTCATACGCAGGTTTTAGCCAACGATTATAAGGTAATCTCTGTCTATTAGGTCTATCCCCCTCTAAGGCTAAGTACTTGCTCTCACTATCCAGCATCATTTGCTGAAAATCTTTAAAGCTCACAACACCTGGGTGAACTACGGTTATACACTTTTTAAATAACTTTTCTTTTTTCAACTCTTCCCGCCAAGCAAGAACTTTTTTCTGCCCTGTAATCTCTCCAATATCCAATTCAACATAATAATCAAAATAATCCCAATTATCTTTTATCCATTTTTTATACTCCTGAAAATATATCTCGGGCGTTTCTTTGGTTTTGTGCTTCTTAACTACCACAGATGCGGACAGAGCTTTGCTGGTTTCCGCAAAAAATGAATGTGCACCACTATCTACAATTACTCTTTTAACTTTTTTCCTTATTGAAGGCATTCGTTTACTGTTGCCCCTACTTCTTACATAGTAATAACTAATAAAAGCATTAACAATCGCATCTCCCTCAATAAAAGGAGTACCATCGTGTTGCTCTAACCCTGCGAGATAAATGTGCATATTATTTCTTAATTATTCTCATTATCTTTTCAATATTATTATTCCACTTCTCAGTATATCTCATTGGAACAAGTAAAGATTTTCCTGACTCCATTAATTCTATTGCTTCTATTATCTCTAAATAAACATTTATATCGGGCAACATTTCTTCATAACACGCTCGATACGGGGCTAAAATCTCACATCTATAGGCTATGGCTTCTTGAACTGTATACCCAAAAGTTTCTTGATACGCTGTACTTAAATAATATTTAGCCCTGGACATTATCTTGTAATATTCTTTTTTTGTTAGATTATACTTGTATTCTATGTTTTTTGGTAACTTAACCTTTACTGGATTACCACAAGAAGTAATAACTATCTTCTTATTTGTCAAACGAGCAAACTTTAGTAAATCCTCAAAACCCTTTTCTTTACAAATCCTGTGTGGCCATATAATAAAATCCTCTTTTTTATCCCCACCTTTATATATCTTTTTTACATAATCTAAATTCCAAATTAACCCCGTAACTACTATATCAGTGTCTTCTAAAAAGAAATGGTCTAAAATATTTTCTCTATGGTCTTCCGAACCAACAAATACTTTATCACAGATTTGGTGATAGGCTACTTCCGATGAATCCGCCCAATCTCCTAATTTCTGCACAAAGTCTGTACCATCTGCTCTGCCTGCATAATTAAATCCGTAAATCTTAATCTTTATATCTTGTAAATCTGCCATATAGCGGATTGCTTCAATTCCTGGATAGAAAATATCTGCTACTAAAAACACATCTCCATCTTTTATTTTATTTTTATGAAACATCTCTGCAACCATCTGCATCTGTGCTGATTTGAATATGCAAGTTTTATTAATATCAAGAAATTGCCCCTTTTCTATCTTGCCTGAATCTTTTATCTTTGGATACAAATACTTATCTACATAAGGTTTGATAGTAGCATTCATCATTTTAGTATAGCGTTGCTCTAAATCTTCTAAAGGTAAATAAATTATCATAAGTTTATTTGTTAAATATTTTTTTAAACATTCCCCTCCAAAAACTATATTCAAGTTCGTGGGTAACACAATTCCACCATACCCAGCCAAATGGTGTATAAACCCAACGCCAGTCATTCTTCTTGTTTTTTTGAAAATCAGCTTGCATAATTATTTATTGTCAATAAATTTTCCTCTTAACATATTAACCTGCACACGCAGTTGACTTCGAAAATTTATTAACCCCCCCTCCACACATTTTCGGCACATTGGGGGCTTATGATTCTTTGATAACATCTGTTTTCTAAAATTTTTATACTTTTTACTGTGCCAAACTTCCATTACATCATCTTTAAAAATATTACCCATTACATTTATTCCAGACCAATCTTTATCACAAGGTACTATATTTCCATCTGCGTGGATACTGAATCCATAAAAAGGGTCTTTACAAATTCCCTTAAACTCTCCCTTATCTAAAATTAATCCTCTAAAGGTATCTAAAAATTTATAAGTAATTATGTCTGGCTTTAGTCCCCCCGTCCATTCTAAGAATTCTTCTTCGGTATATTCTTTTTCCTTGTCTAATGAAATGGTCTGAACTATACAATAAGGTCTTTTGGGGTGAGCTAAAATATATTTAACCCGCTCTTGTAGTAACTCGAAATTTCCACCAACTCTATATTTTAAATACTTTTTCTCATCCAATGAATCAATATCCATAACCAGATAATCGAGTCCTGCCTCAAATACTTCGTCAACCCTTTCAGGAGTAGCTAACATCAAGTTACTGGCAATTACTGTACTTATATCTCTTTTTGTACACTCAGCAATACATTTAGGTAAGTCTTTCTGAAGAAAAGGTTCTCCGAACATAAACAATTCAAGCGACTTTAGCCAAGGCATTTTATCTAAGACTATCTTAAATTGCTTAAAAGACATTTCTATTGTCAAATCTCTGACTCTATTCTTTACCAAATCTTGTGTCCGTGGACAGAAAGTGCATTTAAAATTACACTTAGAGGTCAATTCAATCTGATAGATTCTGGGCTGTTTCTGGGTAATGGTTGTACTTACCTCTTGGTCGAGTTTCTTCCAATCTAAAGTTTCTCTCAATTTTGGAGGAAGATTATCCAATATTTCTTGTCGTTTCTTTTGTAAAATCATATTTATTCGCAGATAGCCCCGTTTTCGTTGTCTTCAAAGACAGCCACCGAGATTTTTCTATTATTATAATTATTTTCTAAATATACTTTTATTTCGCTCGCAATCATTTCACAGCTCTTAGAAAACTCAAGTCCTTTATAATTTACTCCGATATAATCATCTAATACTTTTTTCAGTGTAAAAAATTCAATTTCTCTATCTAACTCTGTAACTTCCATTTTAACCTCAACAAAGAAAATATGTCTATGCAAGTTTTTTAAAAAAGCAACTTTTTGTGTAGCTTCTGACCAAAAATGCATAGCTTCAAAATTAGTTTTTACAATAATAAATGTCATAAGATATTTGCTTTTAGATTAATTAAATCAAGAAATTCCTGTCTAACTTTGTGTTCATCTTTAAAAACTCCTCTTAATTCACTGGTTATCATTACACCTTTATTCTTTACCCCTCTCATTTCTTTACATAGATGTTCACCCTTCATTATCAAAGCCATTCCTCTCGGTTGGCAAGCAGACTCTAACGCATCTACAATTACTTTAACTAATCTTTCCTGAATCTGTAATTTAGCTGAAAAGTGCTCAACTACTCTGGCAACCTTACTTAATCCTAAAATAGTTTTATCTGGGATATACGCAAAATAGTATTTCCCAAAAAACGGCACCATATGATGTTCGCAATTATGAACTACTAAACCATTAGCAACAAAATTCTTATATTTTTTTACTTCCATATTATACACATCTTCTTTACCATAGAATTCTACTTTTACAACTTTATGATTATTCATTTCTTTTCTTTTTTTCCATTCCTTTTGCATAAATTTACTTTTATCTTCCTTTAATTTATTTCCTGCTTCTGTTTGATAAAAACTCTTTAATGAATTAGTTGCTTTTTTCTTTACTTTTTTATACTTAGCTGGATTACTGTTTTGTAAATTCTGAAATCCTCTATTAGCTCTTTTTCCATTTTCCGATTTTTCCTCCAAAGATAAAGATTCTTGAAACTCCTTTGCGTGCAAACTTGAATGTTCTTTATTAGTCAATTTTTGTAAATTACTTATGCTATTATTTCTTTTATCATAATCTATATGATGAACTAATTCTCCTTTTTTTAGTTTAATCTTTGACACTTCTTCGTAAATGAAATTATGCTCTTTTTTCCACCCATCTTTTAAATGACTTGCTTGAATATTCAAATAATCATCATATAGGCGTGTATTCAAAGCTACTAAACTATCCTTAGGTTGCAAATCTTTTAATTGAATCCACCCGCGATTATAAGTAAGAAATTTATGGTCTGGAGTAGCATAGATAACATTATAATCAGTAGTCAATTTCCATACTTCTGTATTCTTTCTGGTTTTTCTTATATTGGTAGCATCGGAAATTGTAAATCTTTTGTTTTCTTCATCATAACAATAAACTTTTTCTTTTTTGCCAGCTAAATCTTTAATTCTAAAAGTCCCCTTCACAGTCTTTACCTGTGAATCTCCTGTCAAACAATGAGAATAAAAATCTCCCTGGTCTACAATCATCTGGTCATAAGTAATTCCATCAGTATCATTTGAAAAAGTTGTGATTTTAGGCAGTTCGCTCTTATACCCTCTAAAAACTTCTTTATACATTCTGGCTACTCTGCTGGGAGTCCCCTTTAAGCCCTCTCTATCAGGGTTTTCCCCCAAATACACAAGTATCTGGCGAATAAGGTCTTCAATTTTTAATCGGTTTGTATCATTCATAGAAAAAAATTTATTAACTTATCTCTTTAAATATATCTCTTTCGCCTTTCGGCATTTTATAAGTCTTTTTAAATTTATTATGCCATTTTTTCTGGGCGGGGCAACATTCTGAACAAAGTTTTTCTTCGCTCGTCCAACTACACAATGACAGGGCAGTGTTTTCAACACCACCACAATTATCACAAATATATAATGACATAAATTTATTTTTTCCAGCAATCAGCTATTTTGGCTTCCACTGGAATTGGTATATTAAACTTTACTGCATTTTCCATAGCATCTTCAACCTTTGCCATTGCCTCATCTATTATATCTTCCTTGGCTTCTACTATTACTTCATCGTGAATCTGAATAAGCATATATGCGTCTAATCCTTTTAACGCTCGGTTTATTCTAAGCATTGCTATTTTCATTAGGTCTGCCGCCGACCCTTGAATCTTTGTATTTATTAATTTTCTTTTAATTGATTCTATCTCTCCTTTAGAAGAGCTACGTGAAAAATTAAATCTTCTTCGTCTGCGGGTTAAGGTATTTACATAACCTGCGTATAACCCGCTGTTCTGAACAAAGGAAATATAAGAGGTTAGCTTTGGATACTGATGGAAAAAGGTCTGCATATACGCTTTGGCTTGTTCAAAAGAAATTTCTAAATCTTTTGCCAATCTTGTCGGTCCCAATCCATATATCAAGCCAAAATTTATTGCTTTAGCGTGCTGTCTTGAGCAACCTACCATATCTGCTGTGAGCTGATGAATGTCTCCACCCTCATTAAAAATCTTTGTCATTGCTTCTTCTTGGGAAAAATAGGCTACTACTCTTAACTCTATCTGAGAGTAGTCAGCTATAATAAACTTATACCCCTTTCGTGGAACGAACGCCTGTCTAACATCAAATTCATCAAATCTAACTGGTATATTCTGTAAATTAGGGTTAGCGCTTGCCAATCTCCCGCTTCTTGTTCTGTGTTGTAAAAAATCTGTGTGTAACACCCCTTCTTCTGCTTTTTCCTGCAATCCTTTTAAATAAGTGCCATTTAATTTATCAAACTCTCTAAAATCCAGAATTGCCTGTACTGCACTATTTTCCTTAGCCAATTCTTTTAAAGTTTCATTATCTGTGGAAGGTACTCCCGAAGGAGTCATCCTTTCTGGTATAATATTTAATTTGGTAAATAAAATGTCTCTTAACTGTTTACTGGAACGGATATTTATGTTTTCATTACCAACTAAGGTTTGGACTAAAGATTCTTTTTCCAATAAAATAGACTCTGCCTTTTTTGCTAACTGCTGTAATTTACTAATATCTATTGTAACCCCCTTTAATTCCATATCTGTTAAAACTTTGATTAAGGGCAGTTCAATTGTCCCATAACAATACCACAAATCTTCTTCTTCCATTTTAGGCTTAAATTCTGTAAATAAATCAAAAGTATTTTTCACATCTGCACAACAATAATCTGCCATTTCCTGTCTTATTGATTCTGCATCATCAAATAAAGTAACCTCTTTCTGTACTTGGTCATATTTAACTACCTTTCTTTTTAAAATTGTGGTTGTCAAATCTTTTAGCCCGTGTCCTCTATTTTCATTTAATAACCAACTCATAATCATTGTGTCGTGGATTTTATCAGGGTAATCTATTCCTAAAACCACTTTAAATATCTTTATGTCAAACTTGGCATTATGAAAGATTATCTCGTGGGTTTTAAATAAACTTTTAAAAGCATCTATTGCTTCATCTCTAAAATCACAGATTCCCCAATCAATATAGTACTGATTCTTCCCATCTCCCCAACCTATACCCTCTAATTCCGCCTGTCTTGGGTTTAGCGAGGTTGTTTCTGTATCTACCGCTATTAACTTAGGCAAAGAGGCTACTGCTTGTTTAAATTCTGATAATGTTTTGACGAACATACTTTATTTGAATAATTTATAGTAATCATATTTTTCAGCATCCTTTATTATCAAAAGTGGCAGACTCTTTTGTTTCCTGTGCCAGTTCCAAATCATTCTGCCTACTCTTCCATTGCCGTCCCAAAAAGGATGGATTAGCTCAAATACTCTGTGTAGTTTCTTACAAATCTTTTCTGAATTCGCTTGGTTATCCTTACTTTTTATATCTTTATTTATATCCGTTAAAAAATTAGGCAATAAAACCTTAACTTTATCGTATGGTGGGCAAATTCTTAATGCTACTTGCACACCACCATCTCTAATATTCCCTGCAATCTCTGGGTCTAAATTCTTCATCAGCAAGCGGTGAGTCTTTAAAATATGCTTTTCTGTGAGAGGTGCTCTTACTTGCATTAAGTAGGTAAATGCTTTAATGCTATCAGGCAATCCTTCTTCCCCAACACCTTCGATTAAATTACTTTCTGTTAAAAAAGTTATAGTTTGTTGATTCATAAAGTCATTAATAGAAAAATAATTCCAAATATTAAGATTAATACTCCAATTACTCTTCTTTGCCAATTAGGCTTTCTTACATTTTTTTCTATTTCATAAGGCAAATACCTTTTATACGGTTTCATACACCTCTTTTATTTTGCCAGATAAATTTATGTATCTGTGGGATAATTCTAATATTATATTTAGTTGCTACAATTCTAAAACTATCTAAAATCATTTTCAGGACTTCTTTAAATTGACTGGCTTGCTTATTAACATCTAAGGCAAGAAACGCATCTACATTTGGCTGAACTATAACTGGAATCCTGTGATTGGTAAATCCTTTTAGCTTTTTTAGAATACTCACCATTTCTTTGAAATCATCTTCATTGCTTATAACGAATTTAAAGAAGGTTTTATGTGGATACTCATCTACATACTTCTGTAAAGTCTTTATCTTGACCTTAACATTTTCTGAACTGGATAATTTAGGCGAAACACTGAATCTATCTACTAAATTACCATTTTTTAAGTCTGGTAAGATAAAACCATTGGTTTCTATATTTAAAAAGTATCCTAATCCCTTTAAAGCATAAATCAATTTATCTAACTCCTCTGTATCCTGAACAAACGGCTCTCCGCCTGTTAAACATACTCCTGCAGTTGCCCCACAAGACGAGACATACTCTATAGTATCCTCAAGAGATTTCTCAGTATATTTACTATCCTCTCGGCTGGCATACGGAGTATCGCACCATTTACAGGCTAAATTGCACCCTGCAAACCGTATAAACACCATTGGTAAGCCAATATCAATACCTTCCCCTTGAATGGACTTAAATATTTCGTTTACTTTAAACATATTTATCTATTTTATTTGCGTTTGCCACTGCGTGAACCTCCTGGTCTGCCAGTTCCTTTTCCTCTGCCATCTTTAGCTGGTCCTGTTGGTGGGCAAGGTTTCTTTACTTTTGTTGTATTAGTCATAATTTTTATGTTAATTTATTCTAAAAATATTTTAATATCTGAATTATTACGTTGATGTAATGTAAATTCATCTTTAAATATTACTTGCATAAACCAAGGAAATGGGTTCTTTACCACACAAATCTCTCTGAAATTGCCTTTTATATCTTTCATATAAGATTTTCCATTCCGTGTCTCAAATTCTCCCCTTACTCTCTCACTTTTTGGCTTGGGCGGGTTCCTCTTCTTAGCGTTAAATCTAACTTTATTTCCACATTCCTTACAGGTTGCCGTTATTATCCGTGTGGCATCATCAAAAGAATAATTCCATTCCTTATTTCCAGTAGCTCCACATTGTACACAGGGTCTCATCATAAATTTAAAAAATAGCCCAAATAAGGACTATTCTGAATATGTAATTGATGCATTATCACTCTCCCAGACTGTTACTGCTATAATAGGCATTATCTTGTCTTCTCCTTTTTCTGCTATACCAAAATATAACTTTCTAACCATATTATAAATATCTTTTGAAATATTCTCTGCTGTCGGATTATAATTTACTTGGTCATTAATAAATTTATGGTCAAACCTCTTGTCTATAGCATTTTTCAAGTCCTTAAAGTCTATTACCATATCTTTTACTAATTCATCAACTTTTATTTTAATCTTTACACGCCAAGTATGCCCGTGGATATTAGCACAAGGACCTTCATAATCTCTTAATCTGTGGGCTGAATCAAATTTATGGGTAAGGGTTAGGGAATACATATATTATATAATAATTGTTAAATGGTAATTGTTAAATAATAATAAGACATTATACCATCCCCTATTCACCAGCCATTCAAGTTTGCACTGAAAAGGGGAAGAATATTATGGGGACGGGATAAGCTGGTAGGCGATAATATATCAAATCTACATAATTAGTATAGCGTAGTTTTTGATAATTGTCAAGTTTTTTATAAGTAATGAAAAACTGGATACAAAACATATAATCTTAGGGGTTTTTATTATTTAGGCTATATATTTATCCACAGGGCAATTCAATATATTTTTCAGGTATTTGCAAAAACTAACGAATATACTAAAAATAAAAAAAATATAATATATCTATATAAATAAAAACTTAACAAAAGGATAAAAATTTAGGGAAAATTATAGGGTACTATTGCATTATATATATAAAACTTTTTTTGTAAGTTTTTAGGGGGGTCTA
>Ga0222637_1000687_pt1 | contig 13530 bp, 8 predicted proteins | sample AntAcemetagen143_FD_181149 | JGI IMG/M metagenome (GOLD analysis project Ga0222637, IMG submission 181149) | Saline water microbial communities from Ace Lake, Antarctica - #143 | ecosystem: Environmental > Aquatic > Non-marine Saline and Alkaline > Saline | place: Antarctica: Ace Lake | collected...
GTATTACTTTTATTCATCCCACTAGGATCAACATAATTCATTGGATTATTACTCACATAGGAATAAGCATGATTACTTGCAACCGGGTCAACACCTGTGAATCTTCCAGAATCAGAATCATAGTATCTTGCACCAAAGTAATGCATTCCTGACAAAACATCTTTTTCTTTTCCTGTGAATCCATATTTAGATCCATTGTTTATTATTGTTTGTCCGTATGGTAGAGATAGGTATTCTGCTGTTGTTTCGCCTTCTTCACTGATTATTATTCTCTTACTGCCAAGCCTGTCTGTAACAACAAACTTAACCTCATCACCACTTACTTCTGCTATTTCACCAACATAACGGGTAATAGTAGATGCAGAAACAAAAGAAATAACTAATAAGAATAAAATTATGCTTAAAATTGTAAATTTGTGAAGTTTCTTCATTATTTGTCATGATTAGATTGAAGATTTATTAATGTTTTGTAAAAGTTTGAGACCAATTTGCAAAGTTATGTGTAGCCAAAAGTTGATGCTTAAACATGTTCTGAAAGACGAAGATATATTAGAACTTCATATATTTTAGTTGAGAAGTTTTAATGACCAAAAATTGGAATAATTTTATTTTTGTGTTGGGGTTGCATATTTTTTTAATGTGATAATTATTTATGGTTCACTATTAGTGATCTCCTCCCACATTTCTTTTGGATTCTTATTTGTTTCATGATATTCTCTATTTTTTACACTCTCAATTTGTTCTAAGTTCTTGTTTATTGCAAAATTAATAAGATGCTTTAGTTTATCACTTTCAATGATTTTAATTAATTCTTCAAAATATTTGTTTTCGTTACAGTGTGCATTTAATTCTGTTTTTTGAACAAATAAGTTTGATGCTATAACTAACCTTTTGAATTCTTCATAAGAGCTTACCTTTGAAGGGTCTCTATATGCATCTAGTGCCTCTTGGTCCCATCGAGCAAAAGTTTCTAAATCAGGATTTATGTTTGCGTCGTATATATGAGTTAATTCATGAATTATTGCAATGGATATAAGATGTTTTCTAAAACTTAGCATTTCTTGATCGTTTAAATTTTCTTTCAAATCATCAAGATATTTTCTTCCAATAGTCAATGTTCTTGCTTCACCATCAGATGTGGCCGATGCTTCTTCTTGTACTTCATCTATTATAATAGTATAAGTAAAGTCATCTTTTACAGTTATAGCGTTTTCATTGAACCAGTTCATGCCAATATTTATTGCCTCTATCACTAAAGTTCTGATTTCATTAGAATAAAGATTGTCTATTTCTGGATTTATTTCTATTTTGTTTAAGATTGCATCCATCCCACTAGGATCAACATAATTCATAGGATTATTCCCAACATAAGCATAATGATTAACACCATCCCCAATAGGATCCACACTAGTAAACCTTCCAATATCAGAATCATAATACCTAGCACCAAAATAATGCAAATCAGTAGAAACATCTTTTTCTTTTCCTGTAAATCCATATTTTGAACCATTATCCACAATAGTCTGACCAAAAGGCAGGGATTTGTATTCTGCTGTTGTTTCTCCTTCTTCATTGAGTATTATTCTTTGACTTCCTAGTCTGTCATTAATTTTATAAGAAATATTTCCGCCTGTTATCTGTGCAACATTGCCTATGTAACGTGTTGTTGTGGTTGCAGAGGCTATTGACATTATTAGTAAGAATAATAAAATACTTAATACTGTGTATCTGCTAATTTTATTCATTAATTAGAATTCTTAATTAAACTCTTTATTAATGTTTTCTAAGAAATTATGAAGAATATTTTTAAATAGTTTTATTTACATTATTTGATCCGCCACAGCACACTGAGCAAGCCTTAGGGCAAGTAAATGGTTCTCCCCCATTACAAGTGCAATTGGTTGCATTTGTGGGGTTAACAGAATTTGTCTTTTGCATTGAGGCTTGCCCTCCAATGTTACTTTCAGTACTTTCAGAGTTTAGATACGGGGAATTTGCAACACCAATAATTATTACTCCAACTATTGCAATAATTGTTATTACAAATAATCTTTGTTCTGTTGAGTCCATCTAACTTAATTAAGGCATCTTATTTTTATAAATTTTTCTAAGAATTAAAGATTTTTCAACTTTTGTTCAACTTCAGATAAGGCTTTTTCTAATCTATCTAATTCATTTTCACTTTTAAGTGTGTTATCTTGTTTTACTTTCTTTTTAGATTTTGCTTTTGCTAATTTTTTGTCTTTTTTTGTTTCGCCTTTAATCTCAAGAAGTTCATGATCAGGCAAGAATTCGTATAATTTTGCAAAAAGTAGACTCATTTCTTTTGTTTCTTCTTTAAGTTCTTTGATTAGTTTTAGTTTTTTATTTCTTAATATCTCAATTCTAAAATGTTGCCTAGTTGCTTTTATTGTTTCTTTTGTTGCATTCAGACCTTTAACTCTTACATCTCTTGCTCTTGCAACTGTGACAAATCTGTTTGTTTCCATTTTTATGTTTTATTCGCTTTAGAGAGCGGTATTTTATATGTTTGGTTCAAATAATGTTTTGTCAATAAAATATACTTTGTCTGAGATATTGTCTAGAGTTGTTTGCCATTCAAGTAACTCTTCATCTTCTTCAGCTTTTATTTGATTTATTTGTTTAAGTATGCTTTTTGATTTGTCAAGTTTGGCCTTGACAACGTCAATAATATCAAGCACTTCCTTGTACGAATCGATTTTTATAAATACAGGAGTATTATTCATTCTTTTCACCTCATTAATGGATTATTATCAAATAGTTTATCTTCAACTGTCAGAAGACTATCTTGGATAGATTCAAGTTCGTTTCTTAAGTTTTCTCCTTTGTTACTCTGAGCATTAATATTTTTTGTAATGTTGTCAATTTTACTATTGCAGGTTTTAATGTCTTCTTTTATATTCAGATTTGAATGTAAAATTTCTTTATATAGTGTTGATTTAACAAAAATGTTTTCATTAAATGTTCTTTTCTTCTTAAAATCTTCGACTAATTTTCTTGTATTTTGAATTTCTAATCTTTCCTCATCAAAACTAGGTAATACCCCTGCCTTTGCTTTTTTAGGAGGTTCAATTATTAATTTAGTTTCTTTTCTTTTTTCAAGTTCAGGAAGAAAACTTATTGGCTCCATCTTTTTTTCAACTATTTTCTCTTGAATTATTGGTTTTGGTGTTGGGCTAGTTATTATCTCTTCATTTGGTAAATCAATGTGAATAATTTCATGATGATGATTAAGCTTATTTTTTATCTCAGGATGGATTTCTGGTTGTTCTGGGTGTTCAGGCATTTCTAATTCTTCATCAAGCATAAGATCTTCTTTTTGTTGAGTTGTAGTTAGTGCCATATTTATTTCATTAGAATTTAAATCAAGGTTTTTCTCCATAACTTCATCAATATACTCCTTTTCTTTATTTACTTTTTTTGCATTAAATATGGTTTTCTCTTTTGTTTCTGCATTGATGACTTCTTTTAGTTGAGTATCAGAATTTTTTTTAGGATCATATTTAGGTATAGCTAAATCTGGGTTTTTATCATTTTTAGAAAGCTTCTTTTTCTTATGAAAACCAAATAACCCCATTATACACCTCTTTTTTATGATATACTAGTATTTTAGCTTGCTCATTTAAAAATATTATTATAATTCAGGCTATTATGAAACCCTTTAGCTTTTTAGTATTTTTATATCTTATTCAAACATCCATTTATTTCTTCTTTTTGCTGTTTGAACAAATTGTTTTGGTGTTAAAATACCAAATTCACTGATTATGGCAGTTATTTTAGTTGGTTTTATTTTTTCAAATGCATAATTTGTAATTATAACTCCTCTTGGAGGATTTTTCCAAATCTCTTTTTCATGTCTTTTTTCTATTTGTTCATCAAAACCAAAGAAAGTATATGGGTCAAGTTTCCATGAATTTGTGCAGATATAGACTTTTTTTCTTTGAGATCTTGCTATTTCTGCAAACATTTCACTTCCAATCTTATTATAAGCTTCTGCTTTTGCTGTTATAGCATCACAGCCAATAAACATAGATTGGCATTCTTTTAGAGCAATTCTTGCACCGCTATCTGGAAAATGAACAACAGGTATTCCTGCTTTACTTAGTTCTTTTGCAGTTATTCTCCCTTGGAATAAAGGTCTGGTTTCAGTATTAAAAACTCTAAATAATTTGTGTTCTCTTGCTTTTTTAAATACAATCATAACATCGCTAGAATGACAATGGGTAAAATACGTTTTTCCATTTTTTATTAATTGAGAACCAAAATAAGCAATCTTTCTTTTTGAGTATTCAAAATAATTTAATATTTTTTTAAATGCTTGTGTAGGAGTTTCTCCTCTTTTTTTAACAAGATGAAGATAGTACTTTAGAGCGTTTCTCATCATAGGTTCAGTTGCTCTTGTTCTGTGAAGCTTATTTATAATTTCGTTGATGTGTGCAGGATCTTTGTTTTGAAGATACTCATTATGCAGAACTCGAAGTGCAGCTTTTGCAACATTAGTTGCACCTTGAATTTTCAAAGATTTAATATCCTTAATAATTCTACCAGTATCTTTTTTTGTCCATTTAGTTCTAGAACTAGGTTTTCTCACAGTCTTTTTTTTCTTCATATATTCTATCTCCTATTCTTTGATATTATATATTTTTAGTTTAATTTTCTATTAATAATCTTTATTAACTTGCTTTTATACTTTTTATAAAAGTTTAGTATTTTTTTAGTGTCCTGTTTTGTTATTTTCTTACCATAATATTTAGATCCATTTCTTCTAAATCTAAATGAGTCAAATTCAGCAACAAACTCATATGAAAAACCATATTTTGATAAGTATGAGATTGATGCTTCATGTGAATATGATTTATATCCATCTAGTACAAGTATTGAATCTGCAATTTCTCTTAAACAGTCATAAATTCCTTCAAAAATTATTTTTTCATAATTGTTTATATCTAGTGAAAATAGTTTTTTAGCTCTTTCATTAGAGTCATTTTTTAATGATTTTGCCAAGGCAGGATCTATTGAAACTTTTCTAACATCTTTCTTTTTTACATAAAAATCAAAATCTTTCATTTTTCTCTTATATAACCATTAAGTTTTATTCCATTAATTAGATTTATATAAAACTCCTTGCTCATATCTTTATAATTTAATGCAAGTATATGAATTTTTCTGGCTATCTTTCGTGAATATTCTAAAGTTTTCGGAATTTTGTTACTATTTGTAATAATTATAATATCTACATCGCTTTTTTCATGATCTTCCCCCCTAGCATATGAACCAATAACAACAATTGCTTCAGGAGCATTATAAAATTCAATAAGATAATCGACAATTTCTGTTGAATAGAGTTTTTTTATATTATATAGTTTTTTATTGATTATGAAATTCTTGTGTTCTGAGTTTGCATATAAGTAGACAAGGGGTTTTGATTTTTTTCTTATAATTAGTTTCTTTTTTATTAGTTTGTTGCTTATATTTATTATTGTGTTAGGATTTAGTTTTACTAATTTTGCTAATTCTCTTATATGAAACTTTCTTGTGGGATAAAGAAAGAATTGTTCTAGTATTTTTTCTTGGTTGTTCATTTTTTTATACACTTGTATAGTTTATTATGTAGGTGTATAATTATTTATATATAAATGTTTTGGTTTGAACTTATTTATTCCTTAGAATACCTAGAATTGACTATGTTGTCGATATTTAAACAAAATATATAAATAAGTCTTCCTAAATTGCATATATATACTATTTTATAGTATTTCAATATAAATTGCATATGTGAGGGTGTTAAATATGATTCAAACTAAAGGTAAAACTATTTCTAAGTATGGTATAAAAATTTCTGCATTAATTATAATGTTTGTTCTTGTTTTTAGTATATTTCCATCTCAATCAGATGCAGGTGCACCCACGTCTTATGCATTTGGGACATATGATTCTGCAGGTAATGTTGATTTAGCAACAGGGGATATGGCTTTGAGTATACCTTTGTTTAGTGTTCCCCAGCCTGGTGGTCCTGCATATCCTATTGTTCTTTCATATCAAGCAGGAATAAAACTTGATCAACATGCATCTTGGGTTGGTCTTGGTTGGAACTTGGGTGTTGATTCTATTACTAGAACTATGAATAATATTCCAGATGATGCTTATTATACTGCTGATATTGATAATTATTTTGTATATAGTAAAGCTCCTGCAAGATATCCAACAACTAACTTTAATAATCAAATTAAGCAGATTAAACTAGCTCAAAAAAGAATTATGGGTCGTAGTGTTGCTACTTCATCAAGTATTCTAGGTTTGGCTTTTGCTGGGTTTACGGAGTTGTCAAATTGGGTTGAGGGTGTGGCAAATATGGATGAACTGGTGAGACAAACTAAAGCTTATAAAAATGTTCTTCAACTAAAAGATGGGGGTGCAGGAACAGTTAAGGTTGATGGTTTTATGGATGCTACTGCTGCTATACTTGACCCAGATATTAATAATAATATTGATATTTTTAGTCCTGATAGTTATTTTGTAAGTTCTTCTGCTTATTCTGGTCCAATATCTTTTTTAAGACCAGTTGCTGGGAATGATGCTCTTTCTTTTGTTCCAAATACTTATTCTGGTGAATTGTGGTTTAATGGAGAAGTTGTGTCAGGTACTACTTCTTATTTGGGTGAGAATTATGGTCCTCTAAGAAATATTATAACTGATGCTGGTGCTTTGAGAACTATAGCATTTAGGGCAGGCACTCAATTTTCTAAATTAGATGGATTTGAATTAGTTGATGCTTCTGGAAATCATTATTTTTTTAAAGATGAAATTGAAACACAAAAAGCAGATAGTATTCCTAATTTTGATTTTAATTATGCTGGCTCTGGAGGAAATACTGGTGATTATTCTCTTTCAACTTGGACTAGTTTATATCCTGGAGGAATAACAACCAACACACCTGTAAATTTATATAAAGACGATAATGATGATTTATATGGAATTCAGACAAAGTTCTTAGAGGATTATGTAACTTCTTGGGGGATTACTCATCTTGTTGGTCCAAATTTTATTGATAAAAATGGTAATAGTGAGCTGGATTCTGGAGATTATGGCTCTTGGGTAAAATTTAATTATTGTGATTTGGAAACTAGTGAAGGTTGTCCTTCAGGTACACCTGATTTAAGTAATAATGTTTTTACAGTTTCAAATTCTCAGAGAACAAAAACATCTGGAGTTTATTATGATTTAGATGATGATTATGATGTGACTTCTGGTGGTCAAAAATCTATAAGCAGATCATTTAGAACTTTTAAGTATATTGATTCTATTGAGACTTACTCTCATAGAGTTAAATTTGTTGTTGGTTGGGATAGAAAGGATGGTGCTGAAGCTTATGATCCTAATGGAGATATAGATCATGCTCCAAAATTAGATAAGATAATATTACAAAAAAGAAATGGTATTGGTGTTGGTGATTGGATTGATTTAGAAAAATATGAATTTGAATATGACCATAGCTTAGCTTATGGTGCTCCTGATAATGAGTTATTTGCAAACGAGGATTGTTCAATGGATAATTGGGATGATTGTGGAAGATTAACTTTGAAAAGTATAACTCATTTTGTTTGTGGTGATAGAAACAATGGAGGAGTATGTACTCAATGGAATCCAGATCCTTCTACAGAGTTTCAATATGCTAATGGAAATGGTCCTGGAAATACAGTTGGAACAACTATAAACCAAATGCCTCCAGAAAGATTAGCTTTTTATCTTAGTCAAGGAGATAGTTATATTTTTGGTAGTAATTTTGAAGATAATAAAAATCCTCCTTATGTTAGGGATGCATATGATAGATGGGGTTATCCTTTTTATGATCAAGTTCCTATAAATGTTCATAATCATGCGGGGTTGTATGATTTTAGTGATGATTATATTTCTCGTGCTGATGCTTGGTCTTTAACAAAAGTTAATTGGCCAACTGGTGGAACAGTAGAATGGGAATATGAACCTGATAGATATGTTCATTTAAATGATTATTATTCTGATCCTATGGGACCGGTACAAGAAGAAGATAGTCACTTTGGTGGGGGTATAAGAGTTAAATCTGTTGAATATTGTGATGGGCTTGGTGATTGTTATAAAAAAGGTTATGCATATACTAATAAAGCAATTGGAGAGATTATGCTTTCTGATTTAGATGATGAAATCTCTGGTGTTGATAATATAAATATTGGAGGAGATAGTTCTGGTGTTGCTTTGGGTGAACCTGATTTTCCAATTTATTCTGCAGGGTTTAGGAAAACCTTTTCTTCTACTGAAGACTCTTTAATCAAGGGAGGGATTCCTTCAGTTATGTATTCTCGTGTTTTAACTTATTTTGATGATGGTTCAACTTTATTCCCTTATGGAGTTACTGAACATAAATATACAACCCCATTAATGTATCCTGCAGAAGGAAAGTATGTGTCAAATAACCTTTTCCACAATTATCTTCTTGGTGATTATGGAACTTCTTCAAATAATAATGGAGATCCTTGTATTGGGGGTATTAATAGTTGTAATGAATTACCAATTGGTGCTGATTTTGTTATAGAAGAAGGAATTGATTCTGATGATGTAAATAATCTTATTCTTGAAGAAGGTATCCCTTATCTTGTTCAATCTAAAGAACCTGGTTTTTTGTTTTTTATTAGATCAAGGAGTGGTAAGAATGTTTATGGCAATTGTGAGAATTGGATTTTTCTTCAACATGATTTTGATGAGGTTAATGGTTTTCCTTTAATTGATGATCCCTGCCCTGGTTATGGTGGAGAAGGTCCACCTTATTGTGGTTCTGTAGTTTTTAAAGAACTTTATCCCCTTATAAATGATCCTCCAAATACAGCTGATGCTTGTTGTGGTGATCCTGGAGATATGTTAATCTTTTGTGAAAAAGATGTAGTTGAGGATTGGGTTGACGATCATTCTTATTTATATGCCACTATTGATTGGAGATTGTTTGTTAAAGATGGGCTTAGAATGGGAGATGACTATGGTTTATTTGATTGTGATGCTGGTGGTGAGGCTTTTGAATGGGATACTATAGATTGGATTAATCCTCCTTATGAAGCTTGTACTCTTATTTATGGTGGTGCGCAAGATTGGAGTAATCCTGCTAATGAAGATGTTACTTATGCTGGTTTAGAGAATACTAATGAGTTTGCAAACACAAAACCTTGTGCTGATTGGAATAATAATAAAGAATGTGATTTGTTAGAGGTAGATGTTGGAATGAATAAAGATATTAAAGCATACCAATATGGAATTAATTATGAAACAAATAGTTATGATTCTGATTTAGAACTTATTTCTCAAGTTAATCAAGAATATATTTTTTCTGAAGATGTAAATTTTAATAGAGGTAGATTATTTGTTGGTGGGTCTCAAATAGATTCAATAACAACAATACAGGATAACTTGACTTCTACTGTTGAGTATGAATATGATTCTGATTATGGGTTAACAATGGAAGAAAAAACAACTAATTCTGTTCCGACAGATCAATTAATTTCTAAAAATATTTATCTTTTTAGTGATGGTAGTTATAATTCTGTTGTATCTGAGAATTCACTTAACAAAGATGCATATCATGTTTTGGATGCTGTTTCTATGACTGAAATTATTGATGGGCAAGAGGATGTTGTTTCTGCATCTTTTGTTGAATTTGGTGAACCTGATATGGGTGGTAGTGTTGGTTATGTTCATGTTCCGATAAAATCATATATTTGGAATGATGAGAATGAAGATGGTGAGGTAGTACTAATTGAATTTGAACTTATCTCAGAGAATGTATTTTTTGATAATTTTTTTAGACCGCTTGTTCTACAGGATGCAGAAGGTAATATAATTAGAACTTACTATTCAGAAAATGAGCAAGGGGAATGTTGTTATGACTCTGGTTATGATTGTACTGATGATGGAATCCTTTATAGTAATATTTATGGTGATTTGAAGGAAGGTCTTTATCCGACGTGTGTTGAAGTTTATCATGATGAAAATAATGATAATCAAATAACTCCTGATGAAGCAAGGCAAGTAAGAAGTTTCTACGATAATATTGGAAGAGTTACAAAAATACAAGGTGCAAATGATTTAATAAGTAATTTTTACTATGATGATTATAATAGGTTGATTTCTGCAACTGGTTTTGGTGCTGAGAATATTGTTTCTAATTCTGGTTTTGAGATTGATAATAATGGTGAGGGTATTCCTGATGGTTGGAACTCTGCAGGAACTGGATATTCTTCTACTGAAGGTGTTGGGGGAAGTGCTGCTGTAAAAAATACATATGCATGGGATGTTCATCAGCTGAATGTTCCGTTAGAGCCAGGAACATTGTATACTATTTCTGCTTTTGCTAAAAAGGCTGGTGGTACTAGTGCAACTGCTAGGATAATGATTAGTTTATGTGATTCTTCTGGTGATTGTGGTGATAGTAGTACTGCTGCTGCACTTGGAAGTGGAACAAATTGTATTCTTGGTTATGGTAATCATCCTCAAAATGTTGATTTACATATTGCCACAAATGATCAATATGAAAGAGGAGACTGTTATTTTACAACTAATGAGAATGTTGACTTTGCAAAAATAAGGTTGTTAACTACTAGTGAATCATCTGAAGTTTGGGTTGATAATATTCAACTTGAAAAAAACAGTGAAGCTTCTGAATATAATCCTGAATTAGTGTTTAATAATTATAATTTTGGTTTAGATAATTGTGATGGTTTAAGTTACGATCCACTTGTAATAACTAATCAGACTATTATTCATGGACAGATACCTGTTGATCCTTTTGAAATAAATATAGAAAATGGTGATTTTTCAGAGTGGGAAGATGGGGTGCCTGCTGGTTGGAATGTGCATGGTGATGATCTAGTGGTTTGGGAACCTAATCCTTATTATGGGGTTGGATTAAGTATGGATGAAGGTAGTTCAATGGAAGATAATTATTTATATCAGCAAGTAGAGGTTCCAGGATTTGATAATCAAGAGATTTTTATTAGTATGACTGGTCGTGCTCAAACAGCAGCTATGGGTTCTGATGATGAATGGCATGTTAAAATTTATGATATGGATAATAATTTTTTAGAGGAAGCCCATGGTTCTCAGCAATCCTTCTACCAATTTGATATGTTACCTACGCTTTCAGGTGTAGGTTATACGACCTTCTTTGAAATAAGACTTTACCCTGAAGAGCATGAAGGACATAATAATTTTTATAATGATCTTGAGATTTTGGAATTTGTTTGTTATCCAATAGAAGATCCATATATTTTAAATGTTACTCATATTTATCTTGAAGAGCCTTATGCTTGCCTAAACTGGGTTGAAACAAAAGCAAGAATGGACTCAGACAAAACTTCTACTGCAAGAGCATATGTTGATGGTATTGGTAGAGGTATGCAGGCTTCTGCATTTAAAGATGTTGGTGAGACTATTGCTGTTGTTTCTGGTCAGAGGTTTTATGATGATAGAGGTTTGGTTGATAATGTTTCAGGCCCTTTTGTTGCTTCTGTTAATTCTAGAAGTGGAGGCCCTACCCTTACTTTATTTGATTATCCTGTTGTAAATCTTAGAGAAGAAGGTGGTGAAGAGGATTCTGTTAAGTATGTTTATGAGAATAATCCTTTAGCAAGAGTTGAGAAAGTTATTCCTTTAGCTGTTGAGGCTAATACTTGTAGTGGTCGTTGTGGTGATGGTCCTGAAGACATTTGTACTCAGTTTGAACATGGTTCTTGCGCTGATGTTGATGTAAGTGTTTGTGGTGAGTATGAATATAATGAAAGCTATCATTGGGAAAAAGTTATTGATGCTAATGGTAAGTCTGTTGTTTCTGTTAGTGATAAATTTGGTAGGACTTTATTAATTATTGATCCTGATGGAAATCAAGCTAGTGCAGTGTATGATATTTTAGGGAGAGTTGAAACATCTACTAATGCACTGAATCAAGAAAATACTTTTGTGTATAATACTCTTGGTCAATTAATTGAAAGTAATGATACTGATTCTGGAGTTGTATATATAAAATATGATGTTTTAGGTAACTTGAATATTTCTTGGAATGAGAATAATGTTGTTTTTCATAATGTTTATGATGATTTGAATCGTTTGGTTGAGGTTGAGATTTGTGAAAATATAGATTTTGATGATTATTCAGATTTTGATGATTTTGATTTTAATAATAATTGTGATGAAATAAAACTTGTTTTAGAAAACCTTTATGATATTGATTCAAATGATGCTTCTTGTATGTATAATAATCCAACAAGTTATGGATTACTGTGTGAAGTTTTGGATTATAGTCAAGATAAAATTATGGGTTTAGAGTATATTTATGATAAGAAAGGAAATATTATCAAGGTAATTGAACGTATTGGTGGTTCGTCTTATATTACTGAATATGGTTATAATGATGCTGGAATGGTAATTAGTACTACAACTTTGAAAGATGGTGTTGAAGTAGAATATGATTATGATTTATTAGGTCAAACAACTAGCATAAGTTTTGCAGGTAAAACAATAAACTATGATTATTTTGATGATGTTGGTGATTTTAATGTTGGTAAATTAAAGAGAATTGATTTTCCAGGACAAGCTGGTAATATTGATTATTCTTATAATGATAGGGGTTGGGTTGAGGAAATAATGACTGCTCCTGGTGAAAACTTTAGAGAGCAATATTATTATGATAATATTGGTAATCTAAACGCTATGCAGGCTGAAGCACAGGGTAGTGTTAATTTTTATTATGATAATCTTTATCGTCTTATGAGTGTTGTTGATAGTGATTATTATCAGGGCACAAATATTAGTTATGGATTTGATGCTATTGGTAATAGACAAATAAGAAGTGTATCTGGTAATACTGAATTTGTCCAAAGTGATAATTATCTCTATGATTATGAGACTAATGGAAATAATAATCAATTATTAGAAACTGATAAGTGCTTTTATGATTATGATGCTATTGGTAATTTGATATTTAGTGATTGTTCAAGTGAAGATAATCTTGTTAAGAATTCTGGTTTTGAAACTGATTTAGACGAGGATGGGGTTCCTGATGGTTGGGCATATTCTCCTAATACTAATCTAAACATTGTTGCTGGCCGGTCTGGTAATGCTATAGAAATAACTAAAACAGAAGGAACAGGTAATGCTAATTTTCATATGATTAACAAAGTAGAATTATCTAATGAGGAGTATACTGCAAGTGTTTGGGCTAAGGCAGACGTAGGAACTACTTTAAGAATGTTTTTTGGCGATACAGCTGGAGGTTGGCCTAATTATCCTTGGTATCAAAGTATTAATATAGTTGCAAATGGTAATTGGCAGAGATTAAGTGTTACTGCGACTCCTCAATTAAATAATAATGAGGAGTATAAGGGGGTAATTTATGTTTACTCAATGAATCAGGGAGATGCATGTGTTTATGATGATGTGCAGATTGAGAAAAATGTTGGAGCTTCAAAATATATTCCTTCTTATACTTATTTT
>Ga0222637_1000688_pt1 | contig 13527 bp, 12 predicted proteins | sample AntAcemetagen143_FD_181149 | JGI IMG/M metagenome (GOLD analysis project Ga0222637, IMG submission 181149) | Saline water microbial communities from Ace Lake, Antarctica - #143 | ecosystem: Environmental > Aquatic > Non-marine Saline and Alkaline > Saline | place: Antarctica: Ace Lake...
TGGGAGAAAGAGGCCTCGCGGTTTAACTGGGTTTATGACGATAAAGAGACGTGTTATATACTGGAAGGTAGAGTTGTCATTGAGCCTGAAGATGGCGATCCAGTCGAATTTGGAGCAGGAGATTTAGTTATTTTTCCAAAGGGGCTCAAATGCACCTGGGATATTAAAGAAGACGTAAAAAAACATTATAATTTCGGATAAAAAAAGAGTTTTTTAAGACAGCACTGTAAAAGATATGAATAAAAAATTATTAAAAAGCAACTGGGTTTACTTTATATTGGGAATTTTTATAGGTTTGGTTATTGTATTATTTGCTAAGCCGGAGGTTTCTCAGAATAATAAGGTTTTGCCTAAAGTCATTGAGCCTGATTTTAAATTTTATGTAGTAAAAAAGGTAATTGATGGAGATACCTTGCGCTTGGAAGATGGTCGGCAGGTAAGGCTTTTAGGCGTGGATACGCCTGAATCTAAACATTCTGAAGTGCCAGTCCAGGCCTTTAGTAAAGAAGCTTATGAATTTAGCAGGCAGATGGTTGAAGGCTTTGAGGTTAGATTGGAGTACGATGTTGAAGAAACCGATAAGTATGGCAGAACTTTGGCTTATGTCTATCTTAGGGATGGGCGCATGTTAAATATAGAGATATTAAAGCGTGGATATGCTTATGTTTTGAGAAGATTTCCATTTAAGAAAAAATCAGAATTTTTATATATTCAAGATCAAGCCAGGCAAGAACATCGGGGTTTGTGGTCATACAATCTTTCGTGTGGCAGATTAGCATTGATAGCTGAGAGATTTGAGCAGTTGTCTGCGGAAGGTAAATGTCAGTTTGATATAGAGTTAGATAAACTAATTGAAAAGTATCCAAAACAAGAAGAGTAAACAATGAATTCAAACATAGATTTTTATAAAAAAGCAGGCTTTTTATTTTTGGGTGTAATAGTGGTTTTGTTTGTAGCTAAATTTACAGTGTTAAATAGTAAAACTACATCAACTTCATATTCAAAAAATAGTAAACAAAATTATTCTTATGAGAAAATTGACAAAGTTATTAGCTGGCAGGAGGCTGGCAAATATTACGGAAAAATTATAACCGTTGAAGGTACGATAGTAAGGACATATAATTCAGGTAAAGTAGTTTTTTTGAATTTTCATCCAGATTACAAAAGATACTTTACAGCTGTTATTTTTAAGTCAGCCTTTAATAAGTTTCCAGATAACCCACAAGATTATTATAAAGGTAAAAGAGTTCAAGTGACTGGTTTAATTAAAGAATATAATGGAAGCCCTGAAATGATTTTAAATGACCCAGAGCAAATGAAGATTATTGGGGATTAGACAGTGTTGAATGGTAAAGAAAAAAAGATATTAATTAATATTGTAAAAGAGACAATAAAGGCACATTTGAATAGTAATAATCAGCCTGATTTTTATTATGGGCAAAAAGCCCTCAATCAGGAAGTGGGTGTTTTTGTAACCTTAAAAATTAAAGGACAGCTAAGGGGGTGTATTGGAAAGCTTATTGCCAAAGAACCACTTTATGTGACAGTATCTGATATGGCCATTCAGGCAGCATTTCATGACCCAAGGTTTGAGCCGCTAAAAAAAGAAGAGTATGAAGTATTAGAAGTTGAAATATCTGTTTTAACACACTTTAAAAAAATAAAGTCAATTAATGAAATAGAAGTTGGAAAACATGGGCTCATGATTAATAAAGGTTATAATTCTGGTTTGCTTTTGCCTCATGTGGCTACAGAATATAATTGGGATAGAAATACCTTTTTAGAGCATGCCTGTCTTAAGGCAGGATTAAGCGTTGAAGCCTGGAAAGAGAGTGATGCTGAAATATTTATCTTTTCAGCTGAAGTATTTCAATCAGAGGATACAAATAAATGAGTAGATTTTTTTCCCCTCCGGAAACAGTTAAGCAAGATATTATTGAACTAGGTTCAAGAGAAGCTCATCATATTTCTAAGGTTATGCGTCTTAAAGTTGATGATGAAATAACTGTTTTTGATGGGAGCAAAGAATATTCAGGAGTAATTCAAGAAATAACTTCTAAAAAAATGGTGATTAAAGTTCAATCCAGTCGCACTTATAGTCTTAAAGATGTGTTGAATATTACCTTAGCTATAGGGTTGCCAAAATACAAAAAGATGGATTTGGTTATTCAAAAGGCAACGGAATTGGGAGTAAAGAAGATTATACCCTTAGTTACACAAAGAAGCATAGTTGATTTTAATGAAAAAATAGTTACAAAAAAAATTAAGCGTTGGCAGCAAATAGCTATTGCTGCTTGTAAGCAATCAGGGCGGATAGATATTCCAGAAATAACAAAACCCTTGAAATTAAAAGATGCTATTAATGAAAGCCGTAATTATGATGTTAGTTTTACAGGGTGGGTAGGGGGAAAGGCAGAATCATTAAAACATTATTTGGATAGCGCAAAGGTTTCAAAGGATTCTAGAATAATTTGTTTTATAGGGCCAGAGGGTGGATTTAGTAAAAATGAAATAGATATAGTTTGTGAAAATGAAATTGCCACAGTTTCATTTGGTCAGCGAGTTTTAAGGTGCGAGACAGCGGCCATGTATGTCCTATCAGCACTTTCTTTTTATCTTGAAGGATAACGACGTTGAAAAAGATATATTTAACTTCTTTAGGTTGCAAAGTCAACCAATATGAAATCCAGTTTTTAAAAGAACAGTTTGAAGCTGTAGGTTGTAGCATTGTCTCCAGGCCAGAGATGGCTGAGATTTGCATAGTTAATACTTGTAGTGTAACGAGTAATAGTGACAAAAAATCTAAGAAGAATATTGAAAAAATTATGCGTGTTAATCCTCAAGCAGATATTGTTGTTTGTGGGTGTTGTGTCGATAATGAATATAGCTTAGTTAATTTTATTCAGGGTCCAAAACATTTTGTTCCAAACAAAGATAAGATGAATATACCCCATTTATTAAATTTTAATTGTAATTCTATTAGAGGAATTTCATCTTTTTCAAATATGGAGAAAGGTTTTGTAAAAATTCAAGATGGTTGTGATAACTATTGTTCATATTGTATAGTTGCTCACACAAGAGGCAAAGCTAGAAGTCGCAATCAGGAAGATATCTTAACAGAAATCAAGCAACTTACAGCAAATGGCTATAGAGAAATAGTCCTAACAGGAATTAATATAGGTTACTATGGTAGGGATACTGATTCCAGCCTTCTTGAGTTACTTAGAGAGGCATCAAAAATTGATAATATCGGGCGGCTAAGACTGAGTTCTATAAATCCAGAAGATATTAATTTAGCTTTAATAAAATTTATTAAAACTAGTAATAATATTTGCAAACACTTTCATATTTCTATTCAATCGGCATCCACTCAAATGTTGAAATTGATGAATCGCAAGTATACTGGTGACTATTTAGTCAAAACATTGAAGACTATAAAAAAGGAAATGCCTCTAGCTGGACTATCAGGTGATTTCATTTGTGGTTTTCCGCAGGAAACTGATGAACATTTTAAAAAAACATTAAATTTAATTCAAGATTTTGATTTTGTCAAATCTCATGTATTTATATATAGCGATAGAGAGAAGACAGCAGCCTATAAGCTTGCAGCTAAGGTGCCTGATAAAATAAAAAAAGAAAGATCTAATGCTCTTAAAGAGGTAGCTTCTATAGCTGCAAATAGATATATGAATAAATTTATTGATTCTGAGTTAGAGATTCTGGTTGAGCATAAGCTAGACGTAAAAACTCAGATGTATTGTGGTTATTCAGATACCTACATAAAAACTTTAATAAGAGACTTACCTGCAACATATGAGGGTCAGTTAATCAAGGTAAAGGTATTAAAAAGTGCAGAAAACCAACTAATTTCCTACTTAAAAAAGCCTTAAAAATTACTTTTTTTATCTAAAATCAATTAAAATAGTTTAATTTGCTTTTTCTTGGGCCTCTTGACAAAAGCGGAGTTATGTGGTATATTTTTGCTACCTTATCTAAGGTAATCATATGGAGGTAGTTAGAAATTATTTCTCGCAATTGAACTGGGTTGACATTTTTTTTGTAATTTGTTTATTTAGAACATGTTACATTGGATTTAGTCGTGGTTTTACGCCTGAGATTCCCAGATTAATATGCGCCTTTTTAACGGTTGTCCTAAGTTACCAGTTTTATGGTGAAGTAGGGCAATTTTTATCTAAATATCCTGTAATTAGGCCAGAAGCTGTTGATGCTTTAGCATTTATTGTACTAGTAGCTTTTTTTGCAGCTTTAAGCAAGGTTATTTGCATGTTTTATAGGATTGCGATGAAGGCGAGTGGACCGCATATGTTCGAAGTTGTTGTCGGCTTCTTTCTGGGGTTTGTAAGAGGCATAATTATAGCTTCCTTGCTACTTATATGTACTCAATTTATTGCACCTGAATATGTTCAGAGAAGCGTTAGTGAAGGATCGCTAATTGGGAATAGGTTAATATTGGTAGCTCCTAAAATTAATGAATTTGTAAATACATTGTTAGATAAGGATTAAATGAATCAAAAAAAAGTTATCATAGATACTGATCCGGGAATTGATGATGCGCTGGCGTTGATGATGGCTATAGCATCTGATTATTTAGATATAAATGTTATTAGTGCTGTTTTTGGTAATATTGATGTTGACGTAGCGCTTGAGAATATAAAGCGTATTTTTGAAGTGTGCAAGGTTAAAAATATGCCTGTAATAGCGAAGGGGGCAGAAGTATCCTTGAGCGGGCAGATTTATAAGCCACGCTTAGTACATGGAGTTGATGGCTTGGGTAATGTTAAGTTTGACGTTACGCATAATTATAAAGATGTAAATGCTAACGATGCGCTTAAGAAATGTTTAGTTGGTGAAAATATAGATTTGTTGATTACTTTGGGCCCTTTGACCAATATTGCCACTTTACTTATAGAAGAGCCGGCTGTGAAGGATAGGATTAAAGAAATGGTAATCATGGGTGGATCTGTTTTTACTTCTGGGAATGCTACAGAAGAAGCTGAATTTAATTTTTATCAGGATCCAGAAGCAGCAAAGGTAGTATTAAATAGTAAAATACCTATAAAACTTATAAGTCTTGATGCAACTCGGCAATTACTTTTTAAGTCAGAGATTTTCAAGAAGCTTGATTTTAATGATGGAGAGTTAAGTGTATTCATTAAAAATATGCTTGATTTTGGTTTAAACTATCATAAAAAGTATAGAAATAGAGATGGTATTTATCTGCCTGATGTTCTAGCTTTGTGCGCGGTTTTAGATGAAGACCTATTTAGTTATCGAGATTTAAGTTTAGATGTTGATATTGATAAAGAGCGTGGTAAGGTATTTGATAATTTAGATGCTGCCAATACTATAAGATTTTGCGATAAGGTTGATGTGGATGGAATAATTAATCTATTTGTTAATACAATAAATAAGCTTTTGACGAAGAGGAGTTAAAAATGAAGTTAAAGGAATTATATAAGTTTGTTGTTGAAGAAGGAATGAAGGAAGATCCTAGAGGTCAATCTTCGGTAAAAAATGTCCTCAAAGATAATAAGCAGGCACTGGATGAGCTTAAAACAGCTGATAAAAAATACTTTGATTACGAGTCTTTAGTTAATCCATATGCTGATAGTCGTATTCTTAATGGTTCTGGTGATGAGCAAATAAAAACTATCCTTTTGGGTGTTGATATGGAAGTTGGCGAAATTGTATTAGCCGACAGGCTTAATGCTAAGGGCAAAAAGATTGATTTGGTAATGGCACATCATCCAGAAGGTAGCGCGTTAGCTGGGTTTTCTAAAGTAATGGAGATGCAGGCTGAGATTATAGCCAATTTAGGTGTTAATGCAGTCAAATCAGAAAAGCTTCTTGAGGAAAGAATTCAGAGAGTCTCTAGAGGTGTTTCGCCTGTTAATCATGCGCGGGCAGTTGATGCAGCTAAACTTTTAGATATGCCATTTATGTGTTGTCATACTCCAGCTGATAATCATGTGGCTACATATTTGCAAAAAATTATGGATAAGAAAAAACCAAAATATATTAAAGATATAATAAAAATATTAATGGATATTCCAGAATATCAGGAAGCTTCAAAAATGGGCGCAGGACCAACTATTATTAATGGCAGCTCAAAAAATCTTGCAGGTAAGGTGTTTATTGATATGACTGGAGGCACAGAAGGTTCGAAAGAAATTTTTAAAACTTTGAGTGATGCTGGAGTTGGTACAATTATTGGTATGCATTTTTCTGAAGATCATTTAAAAAAAGCTAAAGAGGAAAAAATGAACATGGTTGTAGCTGGGCATATTTCTAGTGATACGCTTGGTTTAAACCTGTTGCTGGATAAAGTTGAGAAGAAGAATAAGATTAAAGTTGAATGTTGTTCAGGTTTTTTTCGTATTAAAAGATAGGTGATTATGGCCGGTTATATACCGCAAGAAGTAATTGAAGAAGTTAGAAGCAGAGCCGACATTGTCGAAATTATTAGTGAATACATTCCGCTCAAAAAAAGCGGTGGCAACTTTAAAGCTCTTTGTCCTTTTCATAATGAGAAGACATCATCTTTTATGGTGAGTCCAGCTAAGCAGATTTACCATTGTTTTGGGTGTGGTGTCGGTGGCAATGTATTTAACTTTGTAATGATGCATGAGCATTTAAGTTTTCACGAGGCAATTAAAAAAATAGCCGCGAATGTCGGCGTAAAGTTGCCTGAAATAAATAAGAAAAGTTCTATAGCAGAGACGCTCTTTAATAAATTACTTAAAGCTAACGAATTGACTATGCTTTTTTATCACAAGCAGCTTTTGGAGTCAAGGGAAGCGGTTTCGGTGAAAACTTACTTGAAATCAAGGGATTTTAATAGAGCCACTGCTGAAAATTTTAAACTAGGTTTTGCCTCTAGTCAGTGGAGGAGTCTATTTGAGTACTTACTCAAGGAGGGAATCAGCGATAAGGTTATGGCTCAAGCGGGCCTAATATCACCGAGGCAGGGAGGCGGTTATTGCGATAGATTTCGCAATCGACTCATATTTCCTATATTTAACAGTTATGATAAGGTTATTGGGTTTGGTGGCAGAGTTTTAGAAGATGGGCAAATGCCAAAATATCTTAATAGCCCTGATACACCTGTTTTTTCAAAAGGAAAAAATCTTTATGGCCTTAATTTAGCAAAGAAATTTATTCTTGAAAAAGATAGGGTAATAATTGTTGAGGGATATACGGATTGTATAAGGGCGCACGAAAATAGTTTCAAAGAAACAGTTGCTACTTTGGGAACAGCCTTAACTGTAGAGCAAGCTAGAAGTTTGAAGCGCTATACAAAGAACTTTATATTGATATACGATGCGGATGACGCCGGAGAATTAGCAGCACTTAGAAATTTGGATGTTTTATTGCCTGAAGGTGTAATGCCACGAATAGCCGTGTTGCCTAAGGGCTCTGATCCAGATGACTATTTAAGAAATTCAGGTATAGATAATTTTAATAAAATAATAGAAAATACTAAAAACATATTTGACTATAAATTACAATTGCTCTTTAAGAAATACAATGCATCTTCATCGGAAGACAAAGTAAGAATTACTGAAGAATTTTTACCTACTCTTTCACTAGTGTCTAACTCTGTATTGAGATCAATTTATGTAAAAAAACTAGCTGAGGCTTTGAATGTTGGTGAGGTTAACATTCTTTCTGAACTAAGTAAATTTCAAAAAGCAGTTTACAAGCCTGTGATCAGTAAAGATGTAAATAAGAAAAAATTCATCGATTTAGCAGAGAAGATACTATTGGTTATTATGCTTGATGATAATGAGTTTATAGCTAATGCTAAAAAGGAACTTAGTATTGATGATTTTATTTCTGATGATATAAGGCCGATAATATCTAAAACGTTCGAGCTTTATGAGGAAAATAAAAAAGTAAAACCAGCTGCTCTTATTGATGAGTTAAATGATGATGAGAGTAGGATATTAATAACATCAGTTTTCTTAGATATGCCAGAGATTAAGGATAAGGAAAAGAATTTCACTGATTGTATTATATCCATTAAAAAAAGATGCATTGAATCAAAATTAAATAGAATCAAGTTAAAACAGAAAGAAGCACAGCAAAAGGATATGAATGAAGAGGCTCAAGAATTATTAAAAGAGGCAACTGCTCTTATAAAAGAAAGAAAAGAGTTAACAAAAAAAAAGAATTATGGCTAAAGCAAAAAAAGCAACCAATTTAAAGAAGCCTAGAAGCGAAAGACATAAAACGCTTGAGAAATTAATTGCCCTTGGCAAAAAAAAAGGGTATTTAACCTATGAGCAGGTTAATAGCATTTTGCCTGAAAACGTTGTATCTTCAGAGGAGATTGATGATATATTTACATCTCTAGGTGAAGCTGATATCCAGATTGTGGATGCGGAAGGTGCTAAGGAAATAGAAGAGGATTGTGTTCGTCAGAAGGAAGAGCAAACAAAAAAAGGCAAACATCCCGATGTGGTTGAGCGTTTGCCTCATTTAGAAGATCCTGTTCGGATGTATTTACGTGAAATGGGACAAATTTCTCTTCTTAGCAGAGAGGAAGAGATAAGTTTAGCTGAAAAAATAGAAAGATGCGAAGCCCAATTTAAAGATGTGGTTTTTGAAACTAAAATTGCCAAAATAGAAATTTTAAATATTCTTGAAAACATACTAAGTAAAGAATTCACTCCGGAAGATTATTTAAATGAAGTACCTGAGTCTAAGCAAGGTAAATTTACAAATAAGATACGTAGTGCTGTTAAAAGACTTCGAATTTTAAAAAAGCATCAATCAATTGTGGAATTGCTCAAAAGCCTTAAAATTAATATTTCTTATATTGAAGAACTTTCTGGTAAGGTTAAATTCTTAAATGAACAGTTAATTAAATTTGAAGGAAAAATTAAAAGACGCAAGAAAAAGAGAACCAAAAAGGCAAAGGAAGAATTAAGTATACTAGAAAAAGAAAAGCGTAAACTTCTAAGACAACTAGGTGAAACTGCTGATAATGTAAGAAATAAATTAAAAGAAATAAGAAGACACGAAACAGCATATAACAAAGCAAAAAAATCGATGGTGGCAGCTAACTTAAGGTTAGTTGTTAGTATAGCCAAGAAATATACCAATAGAGGCTTATCATTTTTGGATTTAATTCAAGAAGGCAATATAGGGCTCATAAAAGCAGTTGAAAAATTTGATTATCATAAGGGATATAAGTTTTCAACTTATGCAACTTGGTGGATTCGTCAGGCTATTACTAGAGCTATTGCTGATCAGGCTAGAACCATTAGAATTCCTGTTCATATGACAGAGACTATTAATAAGCTGATCAGGGTTTCAAGGTATTTGGTTCAAAGAAATGGCAAAGAGCCAGCCCCAGAAGAACTAGCCCAAGAAATGAAAATACCTCTTGATAAGGTAAGGGGTATATTGAAAATAGCTCAACAGCCAATATCATTAGAAACTCCTATTGGAGATGAAGGTGATACTCATTTTGGTGATTTCATCGAGGATAAAGCAGCTGTATCTCCTGCATCAGCTACTGCGCAGACCATGCTTAAGGAGCAGATGGAGAAAGTTTTACATACATTGACAGATAGGGAAAAGCAAGTTTTAGAATTGAGATTTGGAATTAAAGATGGTTGTCCGCGAACCTTGGAAGAAGTAGGTTCAATTTTTAAAGTAACCAGAGAGAGGGTCAGGCAGATAGAAGCTAAAGCTTTAAGAAAGTTGAGGCATCCCACCCGCAGTAGGAAACTTAAGAACTTCTTAGAAATAACTAATTATTAAAATTTGAGGTTTATTAAATAAATTTTAGACCCCCGGTATATAAATCGGGGGTTTTTTATTGTAAGTCTAGAAATAGGCAATAGCATTAGGTGTTACAAAATAAATATTGATAAGTACAATCTTAAAGAAAAAGTATAATAAAATAATAGTAAAACTTGCAATCAATATAGTGCGCTTGGGATTATCTTTTTTAAAATTGTCATTAATGTAATTTTTAATCTTAATTATAAAGGCTGCAGCTAATATTAAAAGTGCCGGAATAGCGGGTAGTATATAGCGAGATTGGTAATTACCATGTATTATAAAAAGCCCGATTGTAATAAAAACCCAAATATATAACAGGCGTTGTTTGAGTTCTAGTTTATTGAAAAAAACAACTCCCCAAAGAGGCATAAGGTAAAATGGCGATAATTCAATAAGCCTTCTAAAATAGAAAAGAGGGGGTTCTGCATGGAAAAAGCCGCAACGCCATCCAGCCGAAGGTATATATAATAAATTGAGAGAATTAATAAGACCTTTAAACATATATGGTGTCAGAAAAGTTAGGATCACACATGCGGTTATTATCTGGTGAGTTTTGCTGACGGCTAGTTTATTTATTTTACCTGATAGTTGTTTTTTATGTTTTATAATTTTAGCAAGAATAAATGATAATATGGCAAAAGATAAGATATATAGAAAAAAATAAGATTTTAATTCTCCCTGTATCGTTAAAGCACTGTATAGAAAGTCGGTTTTATAAATTATAAAGTTCCATATTATCCACGGCAAACTAATTAAAAAAACTAATAAAATATATATCCAGATGGGCCTTTTTTTAAACATATAAGGTTTGTATATGCTAAGTACTATAATCATAAATAAAACGGTGATAGCACCTGTTGCTTTAGATAAAATTGCTAAGCCAGAAGCAATAGCTGCCCAAACAAAACTACTTTCTTTTTTATCAATGAGTGCTTTGATTATAAAAAGGAAGGCAAGAAACATGAAGAAAGTAAGTGTTGTCTCAAGCCAGATTTTCTGAGAGCATAGTCCGGATATAGGGTCAAGAGTAATTAAGAAAGATGCCAAAATACCAGTTTCCTGATTGAATAGATAGCTTCCTATATAAAAAGTAAGGGGTATTAATGCCAGGCCAAATATTAATGAGGGAATGAATGTAGCCATGAAAGGGTTATCGAGAAAACGTTGTCCTAGTGATCCGAAGTAACAGTAAAGTGGCGGATGTTTAAATAGTGGTTGCTTCAAGTATGATGGTAATTCGCGGCCTTTTTTAATGCAGTCGTCATATATTGGTTTTGATGTATAATTTAGGGGATTTTGTTTTAATTGATTTGATAAGTTTGTGTAGACGATTTCGTCAAATGTAAATTTATGAGGTTTTTTAAATCCTTCAATTCTTAGAAAGAAACCTAAGATAAGCAAAAGCAATAAAACAAGTAAATATTTGTTATTTATTTTCATTCTGTTATAATATTATAGATAATATAAATGCACGTCAAGATATATTTATTTTGAATTAATGATTTGGAAAAAATATAATTTTATAAAGGGATGCAATTGATGAATTTAAATAAATTATATTCAATTAAGCTAACTACCATTTGTTCCATTTTGTTTATAATTTTTATCACTCTATTTTCATATAGTGCTTCTCTTAATGGAAAATTTATTTGGGATGACAATAATTTAATTCGCCATAATTCAGATGTTAAGGAGTTTAGCCGTATACCCAGTGTATTTAAGGTAAGTCTAGCTGGTAATTTAGGTAAAATATATAAGTCATATAGGCCTTTACAGATTTTATCTTATATGCTGGACTATAGATTGTGGGACTTTAATGCTTTTGGTTATCACCTAACTAATTGTCTGCTGCACATTGGAGTAGGATTACTCATCTATTGGTTAACTAGGATTATATTTGATGATTGGATTCTCTCTTTTATAACTGCATCTTTTTATGTGGTTCTACCTATTCATACGGAAGCTATTGCCTATATATCTGGTCGTGCTGATCCGCTTGCCGCTATATTTATTCTATTTTCACTCATTTCTTTTATTAAATATGATAAACAGCCTAAAGCAGTATTATTTTTATTAACACTTCTTGGTTATGTATTTGCTCTCTTAAGTAGGGAGAGTGCGATAATATTGCCTTTATTAATAGTTCTCTATTGCTTATTTTTCTCTAAACTGAGAAGATGGAAGCTTTTTATTGGCATTGCATTAATATCAGTAGGTTACATGATTCTGCGTTTGACTGTATTAAGGTTTAGTGCACCTTCTAAGGATTTTTATGTCTATACGACTATTTTTCAAAGATTACCAGGGGTGTTTATAGCCATTGCTAATTACATTAAGCTTTTAATTATTCCTCTTGATTTACATATGGAGTATGGAAAGAAATTGTTTTCTTATCTAAATCCCTTGTTTTGGTTGGGTTTAATAATGAGTATTTTACTGTTGTTTTATGCTTGGACACATAGAATGAAAAATAAAATAGTAAGTTTTTCAATTGTATGGTTTTATATTTGCCTGCTTCCAAATTTAAATCTTTACCCTATAAATGCATACATGGCTGAGCATTGGCTTTATTTAGCTTCTATTGGTTTTGCAATTGTCGTAGGCTATTATTTAAGTTATTGGTGGCGTAAAGATGCATTTAGAACAATCGCCTTTGCTCTAACTTTGTTATTGATATGTGGCTATGCTTTTTTAACATTTCAACAGAATGAATATTGGATTAACACAACTTTTTTTTGCAAGAGAACCCTTAAGTATTCACCAGATAATTATAAGCTATATAGTTTACTTGCAAATACGTATATTCGTGATAAGAAGTATGACGATGCTATAGAGGCATGCCAAAAATCAATAGAGATCAAACCTAGTTTTCCGTATTCATATTTTAATCTCGGTTTAGTTTATATGGATTTAGGAGTATATGATAGGGCAATAGAATACTTTCAAATTTCAATTTCAAAGAATCCAGAATTTATAAATGCTTATAATAATATAGCTGTTTGCTATTTTGAGAAGGGTGATATAGATTCGGCTATAGAGGTTTGTAAAAAAATTACTGAAATGAATCCGCGATATGCAAGAGCCTACTATAATTTAACAATGTTTTATAGCATAAAAGGTGAAAAAAAAGAAGCGGATAAATATGAAAGAAAGCTGGAAGAGTTAGGTCATACAATGGGTGAATTTGCATTTGAAGTTAATGTCGAATGAGCTATGTTCGGGTATTTTTTTGTTGCATTTTTAAAGTTTGTTTGTATAATAAGGTTTACAGTTTGTTAAGTAGGGCCCATAGCTCAGCTGGTTAGAGCGGCTGACTCATAATCAGTAGGTCCCAGGTTCAAGTCCTGGTGGGCCCACCATAATAAAAAAACCAAAAGAAGGAAGGGCGGGCGATTAGCTCAGTTGGTTAGAGTGCCACGCTCACATCGTGGAGGTGGCAGGTTCGAGTCCTGCATCGCCCACCATTTAGCTTATGATAGATCAAATAAAAAAACTAAAAGAACTCCAAGGTGTCGACATACGAATCATTGCCCTGAAAGATGAAAGGCGGCGCCTTCCTGAGGAATTGAATCAGGATATTCAGGCTTTGGAAGATTGCAAGTCAGTTTTAGCTCAAATAGAGGGTGAGTTAAAAGATATGCAAGTTTCGAATAAGGAAAAAGAGGTTGTTTTACAGTCAAAAGAAGATCATATAAAGAAGCTACAAGGGCA
>Ga0222637_1000698_pt1 | contig 13399 bp, 8 predicted proteins | sample AntAcemetagen143_FD_181149 | JGI IMG/M metagenome (GOLD analysis project Ga0222637, IMG submission 181149) | Saline water microbial communities from Ace Lake, Antarctica - #143 | ecosystem: Environmental > Aquatic > Non-marine Saline and Alkaline > Saline | place: Antarctica: Ace Lake | collected...
TCCGGGGTCTCTATAACTATGTTATTGAGCACCCTTTCACTCCATAGCTTTTTCACCGCATTAAGTTCGGACTTTGCCTTTTTAACATCTCTATATTTGTCTAGGAGTACTGCAAGATGGTCATCCTTATCAGTCTGGCCAAGAACAATGCTAAACTCCTTCGATGACTTTGGCTTCAAAGATAAATTGTGCTTTAGGCAAGCAATCGCGTCTTCACCTGAGGTAAGCTCAAAATTCTTAAAATTACCCTTTACAATGGCTTCCGGTGCCTCCTCTGTATTAGACCTGCCCAAGAACGCGTCCTTCTGTGTAGCAAAACCCGCAACAGGAAGGCTTGACGCTAGGAAATTGATATATGGGTAAGGTTTTATATGCATGTCGCCCCAAAATGCGGTCTTTTTCGCGAATATGGCCTTGCTTGACTTGTCATACCAGACGCGATTATAAAGATTCATAATATTACGATAACGCAGCTCCTGATGATAATCTCCTAATAGCCATTCAGCGTAAGGAAAGAGCTCGAGGTTCTTCTTCTTATCTGTCTTGTTAGTAACCTTTACCAACCAAACTTCACACGTATCATGGGTAGGAACAAAGAATGTTATCTCTATATTAACACCATGATATGTAGTATTTGTTATTGTGTAGCCTAGGCCATGGCGTGACTCATAAAATTGCGGTTTTATACGCATCGGCTGATAGGATGCTGACCAGTATTTCTTTGTATCTTTATCCCTTACATACACATATCGTCCGGGGCGATCATTGTGCCAGTTTGAAGGCGCCCAACGAAGTATCCTGTCGCTCCTGCAATCTTTATAAAAACTATATCCACCCGCGTTTTGCGAGATAATAGCGCAGTAATCCTCATTAGTGAGGTAGTTAATCCAAGGCCGCGGCGTTATTGGATTTGTGATAATAAATTCTGTTCCATCTTTCGAAAAATGGCCGTATTCCTTAAGATTCATCGCGTGATATGTGCTCCCTTCATCTTTGATATATTAGAATGGTAGACTACTTTTATATCACAATTATTCGTGATAATCAAGCCCAAAATACGAAATTGTTTCAATACAATTGAAACGAAATTTTCATAGTTGCTTATGCCTCTTGCCTTCGCAGCGCTGGTATTTTTGCCATCTATTTAGATCCACGGCAAAAAAATCCAATGCGCTGCTATAGGCAAAGGCATAAGCAATATTCTTTTCTGTTGCTCTCTTATTTTCTAATGTCGTATAGTTGGGGAATCTTCCTGCTTAGCATAAATTAGTAACTGCGCGTAGTTTATACTAACCTAAGATGATATCGAGGCGCTTGATATCGCCTTGGCGTAGCTGGTGAGAAAATGGTTCTGGAAGATACGGCGTCTTCAATACAACAGATTTGCCTTTGACAGGGTTTATTTGTATCTGCTTTATCTTTACGCCATTCTTTCCGAAAGTATTCCTTCTTTTTTTATTATGATATACTACTAAGGTCTTATCAAGAAACTTAAAAGAGAACGTGCCCCTTTCAAGGCCTTCTGTCTTTTTTTCTGTAAAAAGCCAGCCAGGTAAAATAGGCTTTAATTCTGCGCAGAGCTTATTATCCTTATTCAGATAGAAAGGCATCTTACCAGCACACATTATAAGCCATATATTTATAAATTCCGCGGTTGAACCGCTCAGGCGCGCAACAAACCCATTACCGCGCTGTTCTTTCTTTGAGAATACACTCGACGCTATAAATGAGGAATTTTCAAGAATACTGCGGCCATATTTCGCGGGATCTAAAAACGGCACAAAGACATTTTTAAAATCCATGTAAAACTGCTTATATAATCCGGATTTTAAAAGCTCGAGCATATATTTGTATTCCATATGCAGCCATATAGATTCATTCTCGAGCCATCCTGGAGTAAAGATGCGTGCCCTGCCTATTTCTTCAGGCATGCTTTCCAGTGGGGCACATACCTTGTACATCTTAAGCTCCTTATCAAAGAGCTCGCTCTCGCGTATTGCGCTGTAATACCCTGCCGCGGTATCTTCATCCTTATTCACCCTGAAAGCATGCACCATGCCTTCCAAAAATAAAGGCAGGGCCCTTTGCTTAAACTTCTCCACCTTAACATACCTACTCTGCCCGCCATCTAATGCCATCTTGTATCCTACGGCTTCATTTATAAAATACGAATAATATAATCCTGTTTTTTTATTCCGTGCCTTGCGTAATCCTGAATCTATCTTTTTAAGAAAACTATCAAGAATACCACCTAATACCTTAATCTTAATATGTTTTTCATCACCTTTAAAGCCAAGGCGCGTCTTTGCCCTGTATTTCTCCTTTAAGGTATGTCGTTTATCCCAGAACTTGCGATCATCCTGATCCTTCTTGCAGGCTCTCTCTAGTCCCATCAATAGATCATATGCCTCTGATGGCAGAGATATCGATTCTTGTGGGTCCAGCTTTAACTGGCTTAAACTGGATCTTAAGAAAAGTATCCACCTTTTAAGCTCAAATGTTTCGCAGGTAGAAGAACCTAGGAGTCCCGGAAGGCCGTTTAAACTGTCGTACCAATTAGGCTTATCAGCTTCCATCTCTATACCCGTATTAAATGGGTCGAGGCTGGCAAACTTATTAGCTATAACTATAAGCATCTTTGATATCAAGCTTGTTTTATATATATCGCCTAGACCATTATCCTTTCTTGATGTATCCTTAAATATTTTTCTCTGGCTGATCAGTGCTGCTTTATCACCATCCTTGACAACACTTTTAAATTGACGCACATTGTTGTTTTCAATAATATATTTTTTAGCTCTAGGCACTACAGTATGCGCGTTATCATAAAACGAAAAATCCTTTCTTGCTAGCAGGATATCATTTAAATCTTCCGGGAAAAGTCCTATATAGCTCTCCAGCATATCAAGGCAGTAATGCCAGTGATCTATCCAAAACCCCTCGCCATGATCTGCCTGTGAGTGCTTCGTGGAATTATCCAGAATAACTCTTATAAGATCTGGTTTGCTTGACCTTAAGGTAATATTATTCTTTTCAATAAACAGAAAGACTTCTCCGGGAGTAAAGTCCTTCTTTAATAGCCTTCTTATCCTTGCCATACTGTGGGTATTAAAAAAACGGCTTAAAGAGTTAAAATCCTGATTAAAACTGAAGCGGTCCGGTTTCACAACGAGTGGATTGTAACCATCTGTTTGTATAAGATTAAAAAAGTTTAAAACATTTTCGTATTTAATGCCGGGATTAAACCAGACATCGCAACGCCTGTTCTGGTTTATGTCACGATAATTTCCATTTCCCTGCGAGAAATATGTAGGCTCAATTAAGAACATATTATAATCTCTCTCAAGGTCTCCGTGCTTGCGTGAATATAAATTTATATTAGTCGTACCCGAGGCATGCTCTACAGATACAGGAGAACCTCCGCGCATAATATTATCAAGAAAGTTCTGCGCGCAATAACGATCAAACTTCTCAGAAGAGGAGACAGTTAACACAGGGTTATAAAGAGAAGATATAAGAGCCTTGCTCTCAGCCTGTTTTTCCTCGAAATAATTAACATCAGCTATGCGCTTCATGTTAGATTTTAGCTTCTCAAGACTGCTCATATTGCCTATTATCGTATATAATGAATATGCGCTTTTAGGCTTTAAAGCGATATTAGTATACGCGAAAGCACAAGGCGTCTTTGATTTTACATGCTGTTTCTCAGGATAAGTAAATTTTTCTCTTTCCAAAAAAGCTTTAGGATAGACAAAATCATCCTGCATGCCAAATATCTTCTCTGTCTCCACCACAGGCCTTACAAGTCCGTTATTATCAAATGAAACAGAAAAGTTACCCTGTTTTATATGAACAACCTCCGGCCTATCAGCAGGCTCGACCTTCAATCTCACAAAAGGTATACCGTTATTATGATTTTCTACCATAACCCAGGCCTCTATGGTACGAGACATCTGCTTAAGAAACATATTGTTAATCCCGTAAGGCTGCATCTGCGGCATGCCATCGAGAATCTCAAGACCCTTTTTTTGCCTGGATGTATTCCTAATAGTTACCTTTCTAGCCAAAGCACCGTAATTATCCTTAGGGATTGAAAAATAATCTATCTCTACCGCTAATCCCAACGTATGATTTATCTCTTTAAGCCCAAGCCCATCAGGACGAATAATCATGCTGCTTTCTATATCGCAATCAGGTGAATGCTGGCTTGTTGAAAAAGCGTCATAAAAAATGGGGCCTTTGCTCGATTTTAATTTTATAAATGTACGAAACCCTATAAGGGGGGTAAGATAGTAGGACTTGTTAGCGGGTTGAAACTCCATTATCGGGCTGTCTTTATCCTTGATGCCAAATGACGCTATAGCCTGGCCTCGATTAACATAGAACGCCCATATCGGTACTCCCCATATACCTGCTATGCCGGGGAAAAAGCTAGAGAAAGGCTTGGCGAGGTTATAATTATCAATTACAAATTCGCCGTCTTTGTTCAGATAATATGCCGGATTTTTTTTCATGTTCTTCCTATATAAATTTTTTGTATAATATCAGAAATAAGGATATTTTTCAAGGTTTATTAGTAGAATTTGAAGAGCTGTTTCGGTTTTGGATGCTTCTAAAATTTTAATGGATTATAATCCTCATACGCGAAGATATAATACGCGGTTCCTGATACTGAGCCTGTTCGCCTTCCGTTGGCTACCCGCCACCCGTGGCCTGTCTTTACGTTATCCATGGAGGCATAAGGGAGACAGCCCTCTCCCTGTCCTGTTGGTGAAGGTGAAGATACTACCATCTTACCAAGCTGGGATAAGTAATATTCCGCCTTTAATCTATATATACTTTCTTTCTCGAGATTCCCCTTGCCCTTGTAATAGTCTGCCATAATATTAAACGCGACAATCATCTGTGCTGTCCATTCTGTTGATACGATACCTCCGCGTCCTATATTCTGAGCTTTTGCGAAATCAAACCCTGTTACATCGACAGTTCTGCCTTCAGGCCTGTAAAATTTTGCCTCTACCCTACACTCTTTTTCAGCAAATTCCATTATGCCGTCAGGATCCATATTATTCTCCGAGAGCGTAGCAGGTCCTATAGCAGCTATTGCCCATGAAAAAGTATCTGTCGCGATAGTGGCATCACCCTTACCTCTCAAGAATCTACCTTCCTGTTTATTGTAACCTGCTGACTCAAGCCACGCGAGAGCAGCTGATGCCGCCTGCTTATACTCATCCTCTACGGTCAAATCATAAAGCATATTAAACAACGCGTACGCGTCAAGATTATGCTCTGTACTGACCCAATCGGTATCAGGGCCTCCTTTGATGCTTCCGTCAAGTGAGGATCTCTGCATAACCATCATATCTTGAGCGATCTCTTTGGCAATACTAAGAAACTTATCGTCTCCGATCCTATGAGTATACTGACATGCTGCTATAGCAATCCACATATTGGGCCCGCTATGAACTATACTTTCACAAGGCGTGCCGATCTTTACATCATATGCATTATAAAAAAGTCCGCTTAAACGCTGGGCACGATTTAGGAAAAACTCCAGTATGTCTTCTGCTCTTTCTCTCTCGCCTAAAATTAAAAATGCCTGGCACACAAGAGCCTGGTCATAAGTAAATCCCCAGTCTTTCAAAGCCTTATCGCCTTCATAGCTTAATACAAGGCCTGTTTTTTTGGTCTGATGCACCATTAGCCACTTAAGCATCTTATCTATACTGGCTTGAGCTATTTCACCGCTTTTTAATCTTACCTGCGCGAGCTGCTCCTCGAGCAAGATCTCACCTTTCTGAGTAAGCTCTATCTCGCCTTGAAGAGTTACATTGTCTTGCCGCAGGGAATCTAGGTTATCATTTAAAACCTGTTTTTCCAGGTCAGCTTTCTTAGCAACCTCTGAAAGCTCTATCTTTAGTAATTCTATAGTAGCATTTAAACCGGTAAGCCTTGACTCAGTGACCTTATAAGCCATCTCGCCTGAGGTGATCTCATCCGCGGATAGATCGGACATCTTATTTTCGAGATCTCTCTGTTGATCCCGAGCTGATGCAAGCTTCTGTTCCAACCGCTTCTTCTCATCAGTCAATCGCTTTTCTATATCCGTTATTCCTTGCTTAAGGCCTATCGCGTTTTCAGCGCTTTTAACAAGCTTGCTCTCCAGCATCTCCTTACGGGTCTTTAACTCATTTAAGCGCTTCTCCAAATCAGATTTAACCTCTGAAACAGAAACAAGCTGATCTACCAATACCTTATTATCTTTCCTTGCCTGTATATGATAAAAGGAAAGGACCGCTATCCCCAAAAACATGAGAAGAAGTAACGCTACAGCCAAGCGTGGTAGATATTTCAAACGCCGCGCGTAATTTATTATCTTCCTCTTATCCCTAGAATTTATATCTAAATAAGAGACCCCTATAAAATAGTTGTGCTTTCCCTGATCACTCTCGTCTTTTTTAACCCACATAACCTTTACTCTAGTCTTAACCAGATGCCCTAAAACAGGTATATCAATAGTAAGGCTCAATCTGGGCCATTTTCTCGATACAAGCTCAGAATCCTCATCACTTAGGTTCTTAGCGTCAAGACACATTCCACCTTCAGAAATATCGCGCGTAAAACCCTGGTATTCCTTGGTAAGTATTGTTCCCGCGGGAAAAAAGAAACTGAATTCAACCGGAAAGCATGAATTCAGCCTTATATATTTTCTACGCTCCGCATAATCCTGTTTCATAAATTTATAACTCTACAAAATAGGCGTCCAACAACGCTGTTTTTGGTTAAAAAAGGGGCAAACTACTAATATAAAACTATATAAAAGTAAGCTGCCCCTTTTTCTTCATTCTTTAAGCCTGTATGTTTTATTCGTATCTTATATCATCAATATAAAAAGTACAACCATTTGGGTTTACATCAAGATTGGTTGCCCAAACAAAACCGCCACTTATATAGCTTAGGTCTTTTCCATCTAAGTTTATGCTATACTCCTGCCAGTCTTTTGTCAAGATAATTGGGCCTGCTGCCGCGATATCTGAATCAGGGTATGTTCCTGACAAGCCACCGATTTTTACCTCTTCTATGCGCTCGCCGCCTTTTTCTCCGCGCGCCCAGAATGTAAGTTTTTTTGCACCCGTTAAATCGTATCCGCCTTTCTTCTCTCCCCAGTTATTCGGTGGATTCTGCCAATACATACCTGTCCACCTTGCACCCTGTGAAGCCTTAGGCTTATAATTAACCTTGATACAGCTCATACCGGAATGCGGGCTTTCTTTCCACGCATCTGTGAAAGCGATGTCACTGTAATCACCCATCCAGCCCGACGGAGAATAGTGGTTGCCGCGCGCATTTTTGTCTGTATAGACATTGAATGGCTCAAAGAACTCCACGCTCTGTGCCTGAAGCGCCATAGTGCTAAAGACTAAAGTCGCGAATACTATTAACCCTAAAAATCTTTTTTTACCCATTGCCTTCCTCCTATATTAAACTAGGGACAGCGCCTAGTTTTTCAATTTTTTTAAAATTCTAAGAAAAAACTAGGCGCTGTCCCTAGTTTAATCCTGATTTGACCGTTAATCTCTCCAAAGCCTCTTGTATTCGTAATATGCTTTTCGCAAAACGCGTTGATATGGACTATTCTCTCCACTGCCTTGTGAGGCTACTCCCAGCCATTCCTCATGCATCCATCCATCAGAAAAAGAACCTGCCCATAAAGGCTTTGTATCATGCAGCCCCGGCTCATACGCCTTCCACCATTCATCTACCCATTCAAACAATACCCCGCCTAAGCTATTGCCCTGGCCGTAACCATCTGAATTAGATATAATATCGATCCAGCAATTCCTTAGGTACTCTGCCTGCTGTAATTCTGATGTTGCCTCATCAGTATACATATTATGTGCCGGGCAGCCATATTCCGTTATAATAACCGGAATGCCTGCCTCTTCTTTGACGGTGAGCCATAAATGCCCAAAGCCATAATCTCCGCGATAAGAGTTCAAGCCAAAGACATCAATTGAAGGGCATTCTTTGGCAAATATATCCAGAAATATTATCTCCCCGTTACATATAGCGACCGGCCTGTTATGAGGATCTATTGATTTTATAAACTCTGCTGCCTTATTAACGAACTTATAATATGACACAGGGTCTTTCTTCGCGTTATTAGCGACACCGTAGTTATTCTCGTTTCCTAAGACCCACATAAGCACATACGGTTCATCCTTATACAAATCCACCATCTCTTTTATGCTATCTAGCATATTCTGCTGTTGTATAGGATCAGAATAATCCGTACCTTTATACCATGTAGCACCCGAACCGATAGCGTACGCACCTATAAAATCACCCATCAATGACATAATACCATAATTCTCATAGAGGTCTCTTAGTAGCGGCTTATTTGACGCATGGTGATATACCCTTATAGTATTGCAACCCATATTCCACAAAAGATTAAAATCGCCGACAACCTTTTCATCGGCATCCTGGATATCGTTTCCATTCTTATCAACCCATGTGTCATATGGAGCGTCAACCTTGGAATTATGATTATTATCCTGCTGCATCCAATCCTCAAGGTTGCCTTGATCTGGGCTCTGCCCTATCTTACTCGGTTCATAAGCAACGCCTTTGATAATATAGGGTTTGCCATCCACAAGAAGCTGCCATGACTCATCCTCATACTGTACAAGCTTAATATGGTCATCTCCGGTTGACTTAATAATCTCTTGGGCGCCAATGTCCCTTCTCTTTTCACCAAGCTGTTCTTGCCTTACTTGGACAATACGACCCGGGTCAACTATGAATATATCGTTTCTCACATTATCGTCGTAGCCATTCTTTACGAAGATATATCCCCCCTCCAGTTTCCACCCGAGTTGAGGATATTGCCTGCATAAGAATCTTATCTTATCAATCGAGACCTGACCGACATACCACGGCGTATGCCAATATGTCCAACCTATGGTCTTTGGAAAATTCACGCAAAGCGCGTAATAAGCCTTGATGGCCTGCTTTATATGGCCAGATTTTTCAAGAGCAAAAGCAGTATAGAATAATTTTACCCCTCTATCCTCGGGAGCGGTTGCCCATTTATAAAAATTTGCCTGGTATTCGGGTTTATTTATAAAGTCCCAATGTTTACCCTTGAGCTTGCCTGAACTCTTAAATTCCTTGTATTCCGGATCTCTAAGAATACTTGATGAGTTTGGATATATACCTTCACCAACCACCTTTGACAGGCCTGCCTGGTCTTCTATAATATAACTGTAGTCTTTTGTACCAACACCTTCAAAGATACCATACTTGCTATAATCTATTATGCCAACGCTGCCCTTATCCGCGAGTTTAAAACTTGGAGCCTCATCAAGACTATTCGATAATCCGCAGCCAGCTAAGGCAGGCATAAGGCATATTAAAAAACTGAAAATTATTATTTTATGTTTTTTAAATATGTAAAACATGCTATTTATTCTCATAATATCCTGTATCGATCTTCTCTATCTCGCCTTCTGATATCTCCGCCGGTTTCCACCACCATCCACGCGGATCCCAGTATTGCGCAAAATAGAAATTATCTATAACCTTTTTATAATTCTTCCTGGATTCCTTCCAGTCTTTCTTATACTTGTAAAATTCTGCGCGTATAAAGTAAGAGGCAGCGACATTATTTAAGGCATCGTAATCCGCTTCGGAGCCTGATGGCGCGAAGGCATCAAGCTCTGCCTCCTGATCCTTAGCATCTTCCTCGTAAAGCTCTATACACCTTGATGTATAAGCGATAATAGCCTGCTCATCCTTCTTATTAAGCGCTTCCCATGCCTTTGCCATAAGAGCCCCTGGAGATTCATCGCTAAAATCATACTCCTTGGTCTCCCTTCTGCCCATATCAACGCCCTCTGTTACATCAGCCTTCTTTACTGTGGCAGGCACACCTTCTGATGTCCCGGGAGAACTAGCCACATTATCTTTATAGTAATCCTTTACTCCTTCCGGCAACTCTAGTGCGAAAGCAGAAGTCACAAGCAGCATCAACGCAAAAAGTATTAACGATAACCGTAAACCGTAAACCTGCAACCGAATAATCATCCCTTTACCGCTCCCGCTGTTATGCCCGCGATTATATGTTTTTGCAATATTATATATACAATTATAATCGGTATTACCGTAATTGTCATGCCTGACATAAGAAGCGGGTATTCAGTAATATGCGTACCGCGAAATACCATAAGTGCCCTGGTCAACGGCATAAGGTTCTTGCCTGTCAACACAAGCATAGCGAGTAAGTATTCATTCCATACATTCAATGTATTAAAGATTACAATAACCGCTATAGCCGGCTTTGCCATAGGTAGCGCTATATGCCAATATATACCAAATACCGAACAACCGTCGATCCTCGCGGAATCTTCCAGGTCCCCAGGCATCTTGTCAAAAAATGTCTTAAGCATATATATGCCGAGAGATAGCCCACTATTAATCAAAGGCAGGATATAGCCAAGCCTCATTATAGCGTTATCCAGCAATGGAATACCTGTATGAGGGTTTAAAAATCCAAGTTTATTTAAAAGCACGTATAATGCTACAAACGCGCCGGGTATAGGTATCATCATGGCCGCTAAAAAAACATAGAATATGATATTCTTACCGGGTATCTTTAGCCGCGATATCCCATACGCAGCCAGAGATGTAGCAAATACGATACCTAGTACAACTACAATAGTATAGAGAAGGCTATTAAAGAAATACCTGCCAAAACCTCCCTTTGTCCAGGCTATATAAAAATTTTCCCAATGAGGGTTCTGCGGAAAAAGACTCATATCGGAAAATACTGTAGCCTGAGTCTTTAAGCTTGATGAGAACATCCATAAAAGAGGCAGTATGCAACTAAGAGAGACGATAATAAGTAGTATATGCGTCGAATATGTTAGTATAAACTGCTTTATTTTATAATATATGGGTTTTTGCATCATATTTAGTTTTTGGTTTTTCGGTTTTAAGTTATGGACGATAACCGATAATCTAACACCTATAACCGAGCTTATTCCTGCTTTGTTAGTTTTGAAACCTGTATCTGTAAAAATGAGATTATAAGTAGCATGAGCCCGAATACGATACCAAGAGCACAAGCATAGCCAAGCCTAGAGCCGCCTCTCATCGCTGCAAGGATCCTTGTTATAGGAACCTCTGTATGGTAACCCGGGCCCCCACCTGTAAGGGAGACTATCAGATCGTATATCTGCATTGTATTTAATATTGTAAGTATTGTCACAAGAACAAAGACAGGCACCATAAGCGGCACTGTGACGCGCCTGAATGTATCCCATGCCCCGGCGCCATCTACCTTGGCTGCCTCATATAATTCACGGGGTATTGATTGGAGTCCTGCTAAAAGTATTATAAAGCCCCATCCAAAACCCTTCCACATATGTACTATACCAACACATGTAAGAGAGGTATTAGGATCCGCAAGCCAGGCACGGGCTAAATGGCCAAGTCCTATATTTGTCAGCCAGTAATTTAGAAGGCCGTAATTTCCATCATATATCCATTGCCATATAAGACCTACCACAATACCTGAAAGCACAGGTGGGAGGAAGAATATCATCCTATAAGCCTTGGCGCCTCTTATGGCCCTATCACAAGCTAGCGCCAGAAGAAGGGCAAGCCCATTCTGAAATACCAATGTAAGCAGGGTAATGTAAAAAGCATGCCACATAGAATACCACCACTGTGGATTAGCTGTAAATATATCTTTGAAATGCGCGAGGCCTACAAATTGCGCGGATGAAAATGGCACTATTCCGTCCCATTGAAATAGAGAATAACGAAAAACATTTACAAAAGGATACAGGTGAAAGGTGCAGAATAACAGCACCGCCGGCAGAACAAAGAGATAATTTGTAAATATCTTTTTCGCTTTTCTATGTTCCATATAATTCCTAAAACTTCTTAAAGAGCGGTTCTTAAAGCACAAGTGCTGGCCTGCCTTACCGGCAGGTGAGATGCTCTAAAACCGCTCTTGGTATATTGGTAAAACTGGGAAGTACTATTTTTGCGACTTGCCCATCTCTCTTATCTTTACAGCCTGAACCTCTAAAGCGACTTCTTCGGGTGTCTTTTCGCCTATTATAATAGACTGGATACCCTTGTCCCTCGCTTCTATAACCTTAGGAAATTCTGAGACATTAAGGTTGTTAGGATGCGTAACGCTATCCATACCTGCAACGAACTCCGCCAGAACAGGTGATATCTCGCCAAGACTCTCTTTATTAGCCGGCAGGTTACGTGTCTTATTCGCGAGATATGCCTGCTGGTCTTTAGCAGTAAACCATTTTAAAAACTCAACGACCTTGTCTCTATTTTTACTCCTAGCATTAACCATAAGACTAGCGCCTGCTCCGCCCCAAATCTTCATTGGGTATTTATCTGAATACGCAGGTGGCGATATTACGCCATAATTAAGATCCGGATTCATTCCATGATACACATTTACACACCATGAACCATTGAATGCCAATGCCGCACGTTGGTTCGCGAACATCTGCTCCGCGTGCTTGTTGACCATAGTAACAATACCATTAGCAAGTAGATTGTTATCTCTCATATCTTTAAAAATCGTAAAGACATCGATCCAGTCCTGATCTGCATACGAGACCTTTCCCTTGATAGTGTCTATAAACTTCTTTTCGCCCATTATATTGTATGCGTAATTAGAGGCAAGACAATCGATCATCCATATCTCTCCCCATCCGCTTACCATGCCTTGTATGCCGGCAGCGTGGAGCTTGTTTCCAACATCTAAGAATTCTGCCCAATTCCTAGGTGGGTTTTCAGGATCGAGGCCTGCCTTCTTAAATAGATCCTTGTTATATATCATCTGTATATTCATTACATCCAAAGGCGCTGCATAAATGCCTGGCGCAATCTCAAATTCATTACCCAGCAGGAACCTGTTAACATTCAACGCCTTTGCGTAAAATACCTTTTTCCATTTTCCATTATCCGCATCCATATAGGGGTCGAGATCAAGAACATGACCTGCTTTTATAAATGACGATATAATCCTTTTATCCGCTAGTACGCCAAAAACATCAGGGAGCGTTTGTGTCTGGGCAGCGCCTTTTATCTTCTCGCTATAAGCATCTGTTGGCGCGTATAACTCAAACTGAACATCGGTTCCGGTAAGCGCTTTATATTTTTTCGCGAGCTCGTTAAAGGTGTCCTCTCTATCCGTCATCCAATGCCAAACGGTTATCTTATCAGATACAACCTTGTCAGAGCCATTTCCAGGTGCACAACCAGTAACACCTGCCAGAATCAAAAACATTACTAACGACAAAAGCTTTTGCATTATAACTCCTTATTCAATATTATTATGTAATTATTCGTATTGAGT
>Ga0222637_1000702_pt1 | contig 13374 bp, 10 predicted proteins | sample AntAcemetagen143_FD_181149 | JGI IMG/M metagenome (GOLD analysis project Ga0222637, IMG submission 181149) | Saline water microbial communities from Ace Lake, Antarctica - #143 | ecosystem: Environmental > Aquatic > Non-marine Saline and Alkaline > Saline | place: Antarctica: Ace Lake...
TCATAAGTAGCTGCTTTATCTTATCTTATAGCATAATCCCCTCGAGAAATAGGGGGTTATGCTTTTCTTTTTCCTGCCTCAATTTGTGCCTATTTGCTCTTAATTCTGTACGAAAGTTGTATGAATTGTATACCTATTGTATACCTGGAGGGAGAGAGCAATGAAAGGCTACCAATACCTTGAGAACGACTTTTTCAGCCTCTGCAAAACAAGAGAGATAGGGCGCATTCCTATGCTCTTGTTTATCTATTTGAGAGGTTTATATTGTAGGTTTCAGAAGCCTATCTTCTTCTGCTTTGATAAGCAGGTTAAAGACCACTTAGGTATATCACAAAGCACTCTTTCACGGGCAAGACAGTTCCTGCAAAAAAGAGGGGTTATGAAATTTTGTAGTGGTAGAGGTAGCAAGCCAACAGAATACACAATGCTCGGAACCATTCTTTTACCTGCCATCAAAAAGACGACACTGTCTCGTCATAGTTGCCTACAGAGGTATCGCCAAAATGACGATACCTTATATACGAGTAAAGAAAGATTAAACAATAAAGTAGGTAATATATTTCAAGGCATGACCAACAAGGACAGAGAGCATTTAAAGGATAAAGGACTATTATAGCGTCATGTTTAACCTAAAATCTATGCTACGCACCCCCTACGGCTTCTATGACTATATCTGGATAGACTGCACCCTCATCAGAGAAACCCCCAAAGCCATTTTATTAGACTTTGATAATCGCAAAATCTGGCTTCCTAAGGCGTGGGTGATAAGGAGGCAAAACAGACCAAGTAGTCCAACATCTGTCATCCCTGGCTTAGATACTGTCATCCTGAACAAAGTGAAGGATCTAAGAGCTGACTCCGCAAGCTCTTGTAAACAGCCAATCTCCATCAAGATATCGCAATACAATTGGGCCAAAAAGGTTCAATAATATATTTTTTAGTGTGCACATAGCACAGATCTTAAGAGATAGCGAACCATATTTGAAACATATCTTTTAATTTCAGATTGACTTTTTGTGTATAGTGCAATACAATGCAAAGTATATACAAGATATTCCTTATTTACTGTAAGAATTCCCACCATTTAACGCAAAAGGACAACTTAGTGGTTGACGAGCAATTAGAGAAAATCCCCGATGCCCCTAAACAATCCGGAAGCGCATCTAAGGTTCAGTTTGGTCGGCCAATCCCTCCTCAACAACAAGTGCTTTTGTATTCTTCGGATGAATGGGAAGATTTTATACTTGAGTGGGTTTATAGCCAGAGAGAAAAGTATGAAAATGTACAACGGTTTTCCGGTGCAAATGATATGGGTGTTGATATTGCAGGTTTTACAGACAAGAAAGGGGTTAATGGTGCTTGGGACAACTTCCAGTGCAAGCATTATAAAGATCCTTTAGGCCCGGGGATAGTGGCGGGCGAAGTTGCGAAAGTTCTTTGGCATTCATTTAAGGGGCATTACTCCCCACCGAGAAAATACTACTTTGTTGCCCCGAGGGGGTGTTCAACAAAATCTACAACACTATTAACAAGCGTGGATAAATTACGTGAATATATAATTAAAAACTGGGATAAGCAGCTTTCTAAGATAATTACTCAAAAGCAGGTCATTAAGCTTGATGGGGGCTTCAAAATATATATTGAGAAGTTTGATCTATCGATTTTTTCACCAAGCAATATGCTGGAAGTTGTTGATGATCACCGGCTTACCCCTTATCACGCAATTAGATTTGGCGGTGGACTTCCCGATAGACCTAAAGTATCCTCCCCACCGTTAAAACCTGCCCTAGAAGAAAGCAGATACATCCATCAGTTATTTGAGGCTTATGGTGACTATAAGAATATGGAAGTTACCGGCTTGGCCGAGTTAGGTGGGGATCAGGATTTAATCGAGCATTTTCACCGACAGCGTGAGTTTTTTTATCATGCTGAAGCTTTGAGAAATTTTGCACGAGATACAGTACCAACAGGCACATTTGAAGAATTACAAAGTGAAATTCATGCTGGAGTTGTTGATGTTGAATCAGCATTGCATCCAGATGGATATATTCGATTGAATGCGGTAACTCAAACAGCAAGTCAACTTCAATTAACATCAAATGCTTTGATTAGTGTAGTTAAGGTTTATGACCGAAAAGGTATTTGTCATCAGCTAGCAAATGACGACCGTTTAACTTGGAGAAAGTCTTGACCGAGCGCCATACAATAACAACATTCAACAGCCCCTTAGAAGCTGGAGTGCGGTCTGTTTGCATATTGTTGCCAATCTATCCCAAATCTTATGATATACAGCGCTTGGTAGCATTTGATCACTTAGTGGTTCATACTGGTGATATTGGTGGACCGAAAAGTTTACATCCGAAACTTCCACTTAGATCTTCCGAAATACTTGTCAGAAGAAAACTTATTGAGCGCGGCCTCTTACTAATGGTAAGTCGTGGCTTGGTGGAACGAATAATCAATGCAAGCGGAATCAGCTATAAAGCTGGAGAGATGGCTGAAACGTTTTTATCAACCCTTACGTCATCTTATCTAATTAAGTTGCGAGAAAGAGCAATTTGGGCTGCAAATAAATTTGGTGATTTAGAAAATGATATGCTTAAGCAAACCATGAGTAACTTTTTTGGTCAATGGATTGAGGAATTTCAAGAAGCGCAACGCAGTTTGGAGATAGAAGCATAATAATGCAGAAGCTAATACTCCGTCATTTATGTTTTACTGGTTCAGGAAAAGAGCCCGCCCTCTTAACATTTAAAAAAGGCCTTAATGTGCTGTATGGGGCATCTGATACTGGAAAATCGTTTGCATTAGAGGCAATTGATTTTATGTTAGGGAGCAGTAGTTCGTTAAGGGATCTTCCTGAAAGAGTTGGCTACGAACGTATTTTTCTTGGTATAGAAGTTTCAGACGATGACTTCGTCACAATTGTAAGGTCAACCAGTGGAGGGACATTTCTTTTATTTGAAGGTCTTCACCAATCGCTTCCAAATAATCTTGAACCAAAAACTCTTAAAGAACGCCACGATTCTAAAAAAGATGATAATCTTTCAAGTTTTTTACTTCATAAAATCGACCTGAAGAATAAACGTGTTCGTAAAAATGCGGGAGGTGAAACACGTAGTTTTAGCTTTCGCGATCTTTGTCGGCTATGTCTTATTACTGAGGGCGATATTCAAAGAAAAAGGTCACCTATTGAGAGTGGACAAGCGGTAACAAAAACTGCTGAGTATTCTTCATTTAAGCTTCTACTCACTGGAGTGGATGATAGTGCTTTAGTGTCTGCAGCCAGAGATGACACCAAGTCGCAATCAAAAAGTGCAAAAATTGAATTTATCGATGAAATGCTTGCAAGCTATCAGGAAAAGATAGGTGAAGGTGAGAAAGATCAAGGCGATTTGGAAAAGCAGAAACGCAGCATAGAAGATAGTATTCAACAAGAGCAACAGGCGCTACGTGTCTCAGAAGAGCAGTATCAAGGTTTAATTTTTCAGCGGAATAACTTTCGCACACGGCTTCAAAATGGTTCAGAAAGGCGAGGAGAAATTGATGAGTTGCTAGCACGTTTTACATTATTACATGAGCATTATCAGTCCGACCTTTCAAGGTTAGTAGCTATGCGTGAATCGGGATTATTGGTTGGTGCTTTATCTCCACAAACGTGCCCTCTATGCGGTGCAGAGCCTACTGACCAACGACATGATAGTAAATGCGACGGCAATCTTCAAGAAACCGTTGTTGCCATCGATGCAGAAAGTGCAAAAATTGAACAATTGCAAGATGAACTTAAAAAAACTGTTCATCAATTAAGGCAAGAGGCGCAAAGCTTTGATCGCTTAATACCTAAAATAAAAAATGATATTCATGGGGTAGGGAAAAAGATTGAGAAATTTAATTTAGGACTGGATAGTCAACGATCTACTTATGCCGAGCTGATGGAGGAGCGCTCTAACCTACAGGTTAAATTGTCTATATGGAATCAGATTTCTGATTTTCAGAATCGGCGTGAAGTATTGGAGAAAATAATAAAAAAAGAAGGATTACCGCCTAATAGTGCAGTTGATTTATCATCTGCAACACTTGATGAGTTTTCTCAGAAGGTCGAGCAAATTTTAAAGAAGTGGGATTTTCCCGATGCAGATAGAGTGCATTTTGAGCAATCTGAACGAGATTTAGTTATTAGTGGAAAGCTCCGAACCAGCCGAGGGAAAGGTATGCGTGCCATAACTCATGCAGCTTTTACAATAGGGCTTTTGGAATTTTGTGAGTCTAAAAAGATACCGCATCCTGGGTTTGTGGTATTAGATTCGCCCCTTCTTGCCTATAGGGAGCCCGAAGGGGAAGAAGATGATCTAAGAGGGACAGATGTGCAAAACAAGTTTTATGAGTATTTTACTGAATGGAACAATAAACAGGTTTTGGTTATTGAGAATGATGATCCCCCGAAGCATATAGCATGCTTATCAACGAGCATTCCTTTTAGTAAAAATCCACATCAAGGGCGATATGGTTTTTTTCCAATTCCTAAAGAGTAGATTCTAGACCTGCATCGAAACCATATGAGAAATTTTCATGGCATACAGCCGCTTTAAAAATTGAGCATCAAACTGCTACTAATTTGAGAAGGAGAGCGTCTCTTAGGTGGCACACTGGAGATCCTACTTATTTAAGTTCATACGATACTCAATTCGTCTGCATAATAATACTATTGAGGATAAATAGGGGCCTGAAAATGAATTTTTTCCTAACTAAACTAAAAAGAATCGGGGCAAGTATTTTATTGCCCCTTATTTTTTTATTCCTGATATCCTCGCCTGTTAGCGCCCAGGATAGCTATACAGCAGAGGTTAAAGATATAAGCGGCAGGGAATACTATCCAGCAGTTAAAGAAGTCTTGCAGGGGGCACAAGAATCGATTTATATGGTAATGTATCAGGTCAGCCTACACCCTTATGATAAAACCACCAAGGTTTATAAGTTGATCGAAGAGTTAATACGCGCCAAAGAACGAGGCGTAGAGCTAAAGGTTATTTTAGACCAGAATATAGATTTTGTTACTGGACAGGATACATATAAATGGGCAGCAAAGGGGAAGAATGCCTGGTGTTTTAAGGAGCTTAAAGAGGCAGGCATAGATGCAGAATACGATGACCTCACCACATATACACATGCCAAGGCCATAGTTATAGATAGCGCGATTGTCATAATAGGTAGTTCTAATTGGAGCGAAAGCGCTTTTACTAAGAATGCTGAAACCAATGTACTAATAAAATCAAAGGGGTTAGCAAGCGAACTTATTGAATATTTTAATACCATAAAAATAGACGAAAAAGCTATAGGCGCAATTCCAGTTCAAAAAGAAGGGGTTTTTCTATCTTGGCAATTCTTAGAGAACCTTAATCTGGCAGGACGTATGCTGACAAGGCAGAGTGAAAGGACATTTGATCTGTATTTGCTGCTTTTAAGGGAGTTTGGTAATAATCCTGAGAGCAGGATAATCCTTAATTATGATAAGATAGCAGCTTCTTTAGGATTGTACGATACTATGACAAGGACAGATTATAGAAGACAAATTACAAAAAGCTTAAGAAAGCTTGAGAAAGACTATAAGCTTATAAAATTTGAACCTGAACATAACAAAAATGCCATTATTACATTATTGAGCTACGACAACCCTAAAAAGCCCTATTCAATGCCGAAAGGCTGGTATTTACAGATACCGGATAATTACTGGAAGTATGGATGGGATAAGCAACTCTCCCATAGGGTGAAATTCTGCTATCTTATAAATTTAGGATATGTCAGCATAAGCAACTCAGCCCCCTGGTGGTTCTCCAGCTTGGATGTTTTGGCTGAACGTTTCAATGTAAGCGAATGGGTTATTAGTAAAGGTATGGGCGAACTGAGAAGCTTAAATCTTATTGATGTTGCTTACGATACCCCCAAAGAAGGCTCATATGCGTCCTTATTGGCCAAATCCTATAAAGTCTTGCCTTTATATGATCCTGAATGGTTAGAAACGGAATGGGGCAGATTAGAATTGTCATATGGTGCAAAAAAACTAAACAAAGCAAAGGAATACGCGAAAATAGTCTTTAAGGAGAATGACTCCAAGGTAGTAGAAGAGATAATTACATTAATGGATTCTCTTGGCGAAGAACAGGTAAAGAAAGCGTTTGCCATAGTAGAAAAAAAGAGTGTAGGCAATTCGAAAAGATGCTATGCCTATGTAAAAGGCATATTGAAAAATTGGCAGGAGTAGTAATAGATATAGACAGTTAAAAATGTAAGAGTGATTTAAAATAATGTGCCTAAAAAACACATTGCTTTGATTTTTAAATATAGTTTAGAGAACAAACAGTTATTAGGTGCAAAAACAGATAGAGATCTCTTTTAAGCTTTTTTTACCTTTATTCGATAAATTAAGAAAATCGAAATTAATAAGGAGAGATATGGACCATATACGATTATTGAATCAAATTAGAGAGAAGGACAATATTGAAAAGGCATTCAATTATGCATTAAATGAGCGCCTTAACTGCGATTGCTATTTTGATTATTTTGAAATAGATTATATTAGGAAAAATAAAGAAAAAGTTATTAATGAAATTCTTGAGGAACTGGCGGAACCAGAAAACTATAAACATAGACCAGCATATGCTTATTATCCGCCGAAATCAAAATTATGCAATAGGAGAATGCTCTATATACCCTTTAAAGATTTAGTTGTAAGGTATGCATTTTTAATCATAATTGCAGATTGCTTGAATGATGAGTTATTATCCCAATGTTTTGCTAATCGAAGAGCTCAAGGCAAACACGCAAAACAATACTTTCTTGAACATTTTGCATCACATTCTTGGCCCAAATTTTGCCAATGGCAAAAAAATGGCATAGAAAAGTACAACGTTCTTGTAAAAACGGATATTTCTTCATTTTATGATTCAATTTCACATGAATATTTAATAAAAATCATCGCAGAAGAATTGTCGATTGATTTTAACACTCAATTAATGCAATTGTTTAGAAAATTGCTTAATTTTAAAGTTATTTCTTATTCACAACTATCAAAAACTGCCCAATCTCCAGAGGAGTATAAGCAAGGATTGCCAATCGGTAACAATACCGAAGGTTTTCTTGCCAATATATATTTAAAAAAAATTGACGAGGCTATGCAAATAGATGGTATAGGATTTGCTCGATACAATGATGATATGAGAATATTTGCATATGAAAGAAAAGATGCAATGAACGCAATTTTGGTACTTCAACAATTATTATTATCTAAAGGATTGAATTTAAATGCTAGTAAAACCAAATTAGCTGAAAATAAAAAGGATATGGACGAATTGCGGTCGAAAAATTATGAAGCTTATGAATATCATATTGTAGAGGACCAGGGGCGTGAAGAAGGAGCCCTAGTGGCGGAAATTGATCGAAATTTTGATGAGTTTGAACGAACTTTCGAAAAAGACGAAATGTTAAAAACCGATAAGGATGCAAAGGAATATTGCAAATTCATAAGTACGAAAAAGTCACAAGGGGAAGGTTTTCTCGATTTAAGTGAAAGAGATCCGGAACATATCGAAAAATTAGGAGAGATTTTAATTAAATGGAAAGGCAGTAGTAGGCACGCTACTTGGCTTATTGTTCAATCAGCATTTTGCAACAAAGTATTAGCAGCGACTCAAAAAAGAGCAAAAGAAATTTTGTTTAGCTCCCTTCGTTCCGATGAAATAAATGCTTATGCTAAATATAGATTGTTGCATCATTTGGTCAAGTTACGAAAAAATAAAGAAAGAAGCAGCTTTTGTTATTTAAACCTTCTTACAAGTGGCGAGAAAAATGAATTAGAAGAGTTGCTACCTGATCTATTGAAGTGGCCGGCATTTGAATTAAACATAGTAAGTTTATGGCTACTAAGGATTTTAGGTAAGACAGATCAGGAAATTAGAGAATATGTTAAAAAATTTATCCCTAAACCAGTTGGCGAGCCTATTAAAACAGCGTTATCTTATATTTCCGCAGAAAATATTAAAAGTAAGCCAATCGATATTGTAGCCAAGGAGGAACCAGACAACACAGTAGCTAGTTATTAAATGCAAGGAAAAGACATGAATATGGTATGCGCTTACCCAATTTTACAGAACGAAATAGATAAGCGCCCGCTTCTATTAGTTTTTATTTTAAGAAGTATAATTGGAATGTTTATTTGATGCATAAAAGAGTAAAAAATTATGACCGGCATTTTTTCTAGATTTAATAATTTTTTTACCAATGAAAAGCCCCAAGCCCAGCAACCCACATTGTCAAAAGCACACAGGGAAGGGGGGTATGGGCATGTTTTAGATCCTTCCTCCGCAACATCAATTGATTTGCCTGAGATAGCAGGGCCAAACATTGAAAAAGACCGACAGCCGCAAGAATATTGGGAAACTTACAATAAGGGCGTATCTTTTTATGGTAGGAAGCATTACGAAAAAGCTAAAGACCAATTTCTGCGTTTACTTAATTACCAAAATCCCCATTATACATTTTATACTTATCTTTTAAGAACATACCGAAAAATTATTAGTAAAAATATAGAAAAGGGAAATCTCCAAAATGCGTGTAGCATTTTTAAGGATTTTTTTATTGTTTGCAAAGAGCATATAACAGATACAGACAGACGAAAATTTAATAAATTAATTAAGATACTTTTAAAAGAAAATCCCATGTCTGATTATGAAGAGATAAAATTAACCGGTAAGAAAATAAAACCCGACTATGAGATTGATAAAGCCGGCCAAAGCATTTTAACATTACTAAACGAAGTAAAAAGAGAGAAAAATGGAATCAAAATAACAAATTGGGATTTTATCGAACAAGTAGGTTTAGGTAGCATATATGTTAAATCCCTTTTTAACAAAGAATTATTACGGTACGATAAATCAATGCTTAGGCTGAGAACTGCTACTGGAGAGATTCAGAAAGAATTTACAGTAGAGCATAGAATTTCTAAGTTTCAAGCATCAAGTGATTCAGATAAGTTTATTGCTGCCTCCTGTGATGATATGATGTTATATTTTTACTCTCTACGAGATGGATGTCAAGGCACATATAATCTCAAAAAACATACAGAAGATAAATATCATATACGATCTATATATATCTCTCCTGATGGAGATTTTTTGCTTTTTACTGAACGTGATAAGGCATATTTAATGGATGCAAGAGTAAAAATAATTGAAAGTTGGAAAACTCCACTTAATGAAGGATGGGAAGAAAAAGAGTCTGATGCGACAGAAAGCGTTTATTCAGCGGAATATAAGCGTAATCTTTCCATTTTAGGCCTTTCCGGTAACCCTGCTGACGAAGAGATAAAGAAAGCTTTTAGAAATATGGTCTTAAGGCATCATCCTGATAGACACCAAGGCGACATAGAAGCGACAGAAAGAACCAAAGAGATTATAGGTGCTTATGAAGCATTAACTCACGAAGATGCAAAACAGGCCTTCGAGGGGTTAGAAGGCTCGCAATATTATTACAAAATGATGGATCAAGCAAAAGTTGATATTCCAGGAACTGATATGTCTTTTACCATTGAATTTGGCATGAGTGGAGGCTATGCAGAGGACTGGATATCTGCTACCTGGTTAGGTCCCAATGCAAATAAGATTTATTTGGGATGTTATTCTGGCAAATTGTATTGTATTTTTAAAAATGGCCATGTAGCAAAACTATACAATTGCCATGATCCAATCAAGGCAATACGAGAAGAAGAAGAATATCTTTTCATCGAAACAGATTGTAGACTTTTTATTATTAAAGATGATAAGTGTTTAAAGCATATCGACAGGCGAGAGTCTGGTGATATAAGATGGCATGGAGGAGGTTTCATGCTTATAAAAACAAGAGAAGTCAGCTTGTTTTTAGATAATGGGGTCGAAATAGGCAAAATATATTTTAAAAATAGCATACATGATATATATTGGGTGGGCAATGACCTAAATGTATTGACTGCAAAAAAAATCTATGTGTTTAGTAAAAAGGAATTATAATTTTGCCATACAAACAATATTTATGAGATGCAAGACGATCTATGTAAATTACAATAGCTTTAAAAATTAGTAAGATTCCCCTTGACAAACTGTGTAACATAATGTATAATCTTTTGTGAAGATAGGAAAGAGGCTGCGATGTCAGAAAAAGAAGCAATATCAAAACTAAAGCAGTTAAAAGAAAAGTATACTCTTCACGAGTTAGTGACTCGTTTAGATATCCAGCAGACTACATTACACCGCTGGCTCCAGACAGGCAAGATATCTAAGAACATGGCAGATCTTTTGGAAAGAAGGATTAAAGAAGCAGGGCTTTAAAGAAGGATATTTTTTTGCCTATGTTTTTCACAATTGATAACATAAATATATACACAATAAAGAACAGGAGGGCCTAAAATGACGTACTTAACACCACAGCAGGTATGCACAACATACCAGATTAAAAGAGATAAGCTCTATAAGATGACTTCTCAGTGCCGAATACCTTTTTTGAAAATAGGTAATGAGTTGAGATTCAGCTTAGATGAGATAGAGAGAGCCTTTAGAGGGAATGGGAGCAATAAGAAGATTCTCATATGAAACCAAAGCTTAAAATTATAAGGCGCCCTAAATGTAGAGGGTGGTATATCCGGCCCACAGAGGATGGAAAGACAAAATGGGTCTACTTGTCTGATAAGAAGGCAGAGGCTGATAGGCTTGTTTTAGATTATGAGAGGCAGAGAGAGCTAAAAAGAAGCCAGGGGTTTAATTCCCAGGCTGATATAGATCTTGCTTTGGAGAAGTATCTGCTGCACAAAAACTCTACGACATTGACTACTCACAAATCAAGAAAGAAGTATGCAAACGCAATAAGGTTTTTACAGTCATTTCTAAGGTATCGCCCTATATCAGCGGTTGCTGAAATCACAAGAGAGATAGTTGTAGAGTTCTTTAATTATAGGGTGCAGGAGCATGGCATATCTGATTCTTCTTGGAATACAGACAGGAACATACTGGTGAATTTTTTCAATTATTGTCTTGAGAATAAATGGATAAGAGAAAACCCCATATCAGGCTCCAGGTTGCCTAAAAAGAAATTAACCGATTACGTGCCTGAGCATTTAGATGAGTATCAGATAAGGATCCTTTTAGAACACATAAAAAAGCAGACTAATATAAGGTTACCGTATTATCAGTTATTTGCCACACTTGCCTATACCGGCATGAGATTAGGAGAGGCATTGACATTGACTAAGAAAGATGTGCTCTTAGAGCAGCGATTACTTTGGATCAGAGAGAAGATTATCTATGATGAGCAATGGAAAAAGAAGGTGATATGGAGGCCTAAGACCAAAAGAAATCGTTATGTACCGCTTCCTGATGAGCTCCTGCCAGTAATTAAGGAACGATTAGAATGTAGTACATCAGACTTGTTGTTTCCAAATTCAAGGAATAAATTCATGAAGCAACGCCAGATATATGATGCCTTGGTTAATTTTTGTAAAAGAGCAGGGCTTCCAAGAGTGCATATACATTCGTTAAGGCATAGTTTTACCTCAATAGCGACAGTAAAGGGCTATAGTGAGCGCCTAATACAAGAGGTCCTAGGGCATACTACACCGAGTATGACTAGAAGATATACTCACTTAAGACCAGAGTTCTTAGGGGAGAAATTTAAAGGATTAAGATATGGACAGGATTAAAGATTCAAGAAATTGTATACTTGTTGTATACCAGCTTGCATTTGATGACGTAACTTGTTATAATGCATGCAGTTCTAATTTGCAGACCTCGAGTCCAAGCGGGGCAGCCATATAAATCTCTCGAAACAAAGAAAGAGAGATAATTCAAGCCTCAACGAGTAACCCTTATTGAGGTTTTTTTATGTCCGCACGTGGCAAAGAGTTACGGCAATTTTATTTTTAACCCTTGACAAGCGATGTTATTAATGGTATATTATTATCGAACCATTCATATAGGTTCGATAATATGATTTGTATTAACTTATTATATAGTAAGTAGTTATATAGATATTAGTCATAATATACAGTTCGCAAAATAGTATATTATGTAATTTCCGAACCATAGCCCATGGTTCGGAAATAATGGGAGCGAGATGAAAAATAGTAAAATAGTAGAAATAAAAGATACAATACAGAATTTAAGAAAACAGGATATAGGGGTTGTTACAGTCTCTAATAGCGAATGGTACTCATTATTTAAAGATGAGATACGGAACTCTATTGCGATAGAAGGTGTATTTGCAAACAGGAATGATCTACTCGATGTTTTAGAAAGAAACAAAAGAACAGATAAACAAAAAGCAGCCTCTATTTTGGGATACTTTGAATCAGCATCGACCCTATATGAGTATGCAAATAACCAATTCCAGGAAAAAGAGTTTATATTGAAAATATCAGATCTTAAACAAATACACACCCTTCTTATGAGGTATGAGAAGGATTTTGGTTTTTATAACGGCAAACTTGGCGATTTTAGGACAACTAATGTTGAAGTGACAAGAGCAACCTTTAAGCCTATCAATGGGTTTTATGTAAAAGAGGCATTAGAACTTTTTATAAAATGGTTTAACTTAAAATTGGAAGAAGAAAATATTGATTTTTTACAATTAGTAGCTATAAGCCATGTATGGTTTGAGACTATCCATCCATTTAGAGACGGCAACGGACGGTCTGGAAGAATTTTACTTTCTTATGTTTTAATAGGTTGCGGATTAGTTAATATATCTATTAAAGGCATAGCAAGGTCCGACAGAGAAAAATATTACAAAGCGCTAGAAGCATCTGATACTTGTTTCGAAAAAATTAACAGAGATATAGAAAAAGGAATAAATATTTCATTAGAAAAAGTGTATGACTATATTAAAAATCAAGATTTTTCAGCCATGGAAAAAATTATTTCAGATTGCCTGGGAAAGTCTATAAATAGACTTAAATCATCAAGTGGCCTATCTTTTGAACCTGATGCAGTTTTACCTTTGCGAAAAATTGCTATTGCCTATGATTATTCACAGGATTACCTTCGCAACCTTATAAATAGAGATAAATTGAAAGCAGTAAAGCGCGGTAAATTATGGTATATTAAATTAAAAGATATGCAAAAATATGTGGATTCAGTTTCTAAAAACTAATGTTTACCACTCTTACCTAAGCATTTTATAGCAATTTACTAACACAAGAGTTACGGCAACTTAAACTAGAAAATACCGGACAAAAAGGACACTTCGACAGGCTCAGTGCAGGCACATTTTCGCTAACTTTCGCTCTAATTTTTACAATATCGTTGATATTTAGCCTAAATAAGGCATAATAATAGGCGGCTGGATAAGAGATACATT
>Ga0222637_1000703_pt1 | contig 13315 bp, 8 predicted proteins | sample AntAcemetagen143_FD_181149 | JGI IMG/M metagenome (GOLD analysis project Ga0222637, IMG submission 181149) | Saline water microbial communities from Ace Lake, Antarctica - #143 | ecosystem: Environmental > Aquatic > Non-marine Saline and Alkaline > Saline | place: Antarctica: Ace Lake | collected...
TTTTGCATCCATGTTTTACCTCTTTCTGTTTTAAATGTTAAATGTTAAATGTAAATGTTAAATTGTGAGCAACCCGACAGCGCGCGTGAACAGTTTATTTATCCATATCCAGATCCAGATCCAGATCCAGATCCACAGCCAGCTCCAAATCCATCTCCATCTCTATAACCAGCGCCAGAGCCAGTGCCATATCCATCTCCAGAGCCATACCCATTTCCATCTCCATCTCTAGACCCAGCTCCAGATCCATCTCTATAACCAGCGCCAGAGCCAGTGCCACGCATGTCTATTGTTTCCATATCTTTACACCCTTCTGTAATAAGCGGGGGAGTACACCTCCCCCAAGTAAAATAACGCTTTGTAGGCTATTCAACACGTTCCACTTCGGCGATGTTCCCGAAATCTGTTTCGGGAACATGTTCCAGCCGTTCGACTTCGGCATCAGCTTGCACCTGCGCCGCCTCAACCAATCCACTCCCTGCGGTAAGCAACGCCAGAGTTCTCCGAATGGGGGTTCTCTCAAAAAACTTAGCATCTTCCCCATCTCGCCGCGCCTCGGCCAACAGCGACTTTCGAATTAGCTCCAACTTGTAGCCTTGTACTGAGATTGCTGTGGAAGTCGCTGCCTGCGCCAGATACTCCTTTAGGGTCATTTGTCGATTCGTTTCCTCGGTGATCCCACAAGCCGTCAAGATAGCCCTCTGCCGATCAAATGCATCGCATAACAACTCATGCGGGCAGTGATAATTATCCCGCCATTGGTCTCCAGCGCTGCATTGACATGGGAATATGTAGCTGCTTAGTACATTATGCTCCCCACTGAAATCCCAGCCAATACCATTTTTATCTGTCCCCACCCAACAGGGTAGATTATACCGGCCTTCACCTCCGCAAACAGCACAATGGGCATGTTGTGCGGTCGTGCGCTTGGTCTGTCCTTCAACTTTGCGCCACGCCCGCCATATCGCAGGGACCAAAGGTTTTTTGTTCGAAGATTGCTGTATAAACCCAAGTGCATCAAAGAGTTCTGGCAATTTCTCTTCGGGAATCAAGTCCACAACCTGCCACCAAAGCCCCTGTTCTACCTCTCTGTCGTCGCCCTTGGCGGGCCAGAAGCCGATACGGGCTTCATAGAGCGCCGTGAACAGCCGTCGTACTTTTGCTACATCGTTCATTCATCCTCCAGTCCGGCCATAAAGTTAATCTTATTAGACTTGCTTGCCGCAGCCATTTCGTCCTTGGCCTTCCCCCATAAATCATACTTTCCCTCCAGGATTCGAGCTACGGTGTTGGGTCGTAAGAAAAAGTCCACGTCAATCTTCCAATTCCTGTCGTTCTCACCACACAGTCCCGCAAGTCCTGGAATTTGGGCCATCGCTACAATGTGATTGATCTGCCACCACTTGTTCTGCATCCGGCAACGGTACTTGGCTCTCCGCGCTTTTGATATTTCCTGGATCTTAGGGATTCCATCCGGCAAAGCATTCCATGCTTCGAAGAACCCATCCACCATAACTCCTGGCAGCTCCTCGACTTCTGGCATTTCATCGGGCAAATTCGCGCCTTGTAGTAGGTCCACAAGTTCTCTTATGCCATCAAGTATTTTCTTCTTCTGCTTCTCTGCTGCTGTCATATTTCGAGCACCTTCCAAGCCTCCCCCGGCGTCACTTTCCGAGCTGTGGCAACCAAAACAGCCTCAACATTCTCCTTGCACGGTTCCAGCGCCTTAAGCACCGAAACTAAATTGGATGCGTCTAATGGGTCCGCCTCAACCATCAGTATCTTCCGGCCTGTTGAGCGTTTGATAAGCGCTACCGACAAGGCCGCGCAAAACATCACCGATTCGCCTCCACTCATAGCAGGTAGACTCCGGCGTACAGCGTTAAGCGTCCAACCCATCTCAAAGATCGGCTTACCGCGCTTGTTCTCCAGCTCCAAGTACGCCCGCTCCGGTCGCCCGGCATCGGCAAGGATCTTGTTAAGGTCATCAACCAACGGTGCCGTGATCTGTCCCACGATTTTCTCCCGCGCTTCTGCGATAGCATCTTCAGCTATCTTCCACGCCCTCTCCGCCACCATGTTGGCCTCGGCCTTACGAATAGCCTCTTTATATGTCCTGGCGGCCCCAGCGGCCTCCAGCGCCTCCTCAAGCTTGGCTTCGGCCTTTACGATCTTGATCTCGCACTCCGATGCTGATTTCGGCTCCAACTCCTCAAGATGTCCAGCCCACTCCGCGATGGTCGCCTGGGAGCGTTTGATCTGTTTGTCCGCCTCCTCGGCAACCGTCACGAGCTTTTGCATCTGCTGTGCCTGTTCGTCCAACAGCTTCTTGCGGTCTGTGTATTCAACGAGTTCCGCCGACTTCTCCAGTTGGATCTCTTTCATGTCCGACAGGATCTCTGCCTCGATTACAGAGAGTAGCTTCACATCATCTTTAACATTCAGCTCGTTCGCGGCTGCGGCCTCCACCTCGGTTCTAGCCAAGTGATGCGCCTCCATAGCATCTTCATACTTAGCCTCCAATTCCCCTTTGAGCTTTTTCCAGCCCGCCGATAACTTATCCACAACAGTTCTGAGGTTCGGGATATGTTCATGCGCTTCATCCGGGATCTCGCTCAACAGAAACAACAGCGCCCCCATGTCCATCGCATTGTGTTTTTTAGCTGCTGTCATGGCTGCGTTCATCTGCCCGGTCAAGATTACAACGCCCTTCTCGGCCTTCCTCTGGTTATCAGATACTTTCAGCCTGGTTTCAATCTTATCCCTGACAACCTTCAATCGTTCTTCATACTCCGCAAGCCAGCCATCACCTGCGGGTTCTTCAATCTTTTCTAAGAGCGGCATCGCGGCCATCTGCTTCTCGGCCTGGATCTTGTCCTCTGCGGATTTTAAGCCAAGTTTTTTCGCCTGGTTATAAGCAAACTTCGCCTCGCTATACCGGACAATGGCCTCGTTGATTTCCTTCAGCTCCGCATTGAGCAGTTTGTATTCACGTTCACGAGTTTTGTATTCCGCGCCTGCTGCTTCGGCTCCCTTGGCTGCGCTCTCCAGCTCCCGGCTTGCCGCGATTGCATCCAGCTTGGTCCTTCTGGCGAATAAGCGCTCCTCCTTCGCTTTCGCCGCCAAACCAATCATGCACTTGGTAAGATTGTCTTTGTTTTTATGCGCTTCGATTTCCAGGATCGTCTTAATTCCAAGTGGCCGCTCCCACAAACTAAATAGATTCGCAATGTCATCCGGAAGATCATTCATCGCGGCCAACTGCTCGATAGTTGCCAACCTGCCACCGATCTCCTTGGCGTAATAAGCCCCGAGAGCAGACAATACATCGTCCTCTCCCGCTGCGCCTTCGCTGCAATGAGCCATCACAAAGTCCCGCCTCGCCGCCGGAGACATCCCAAGAAACTTAGAAAGCTGGAGGGATTCGGTTTCAACCTTCCACCTGTCAGGAACGGGAACATCCTTATCATCGTCCGAGGTTTCGATGAAGGAAGATACTTGGTTCTTTTCGTGGTCAACTTTAATCCCACGCTTGAGCCAATTCTTATCTGTGTCTTCCAATGCTACGTGGCCACCATGTACGCTGAAAAACTGTGCGATAGCATCGTTAGTCTTTCCCGCTTCTACTTCGCCCGTGAGGGCATACACAATAGCCTGGAAACATGCACTTTTCCCGGCACCGTTGCGGCCCAACAACAAAGTTAGTTGGTTTATATCGTAATCACGAGTTAAGCCCTTAAAATTGTAAAGAGATACTTTGTTTATCATTTCCCCTCCAATGCTTTCTCTCCGGCATCAACGGCCAGGTTCATTTCATCAACCGTACATTTCTGCGTAATCCTGTGAACGCCGGTGCGAGCCTTAATGGCGTCAAGCTGTGGTCCGCTCAACTTTTTTAACAGCGCCTTCCACACACCCCAGAGCGCTTCGCATTCTTCAGCTTCGTCTGTCTTTTCAACCGCATCGTTTACCTCTTCAAAGCTAAACTCCTTTTTGTCCTGAAACATAGCTTCAGGCATCCCTGTTGTCTCGGTTGGGAAGGGAGTCTTTTTCTCTTCGGCTACGGTCTTAACATCTAAGACTTTGGTATCCATAGGCTCGCCTTCGTACTCAAAGTCCTCACGGCCAACACCTTTGAGCACGTCCGCAAAGAGATCACGGGCAGCAAATTTATAAGCCCGGTTTCGAAGCATACGTCTCGGGTATAGCCGCCAGTTGTCTTTACCGATAAGCTTTGCCGCCTTTGCCTCGGCCCACGAAAAACGCCTCTCAGCAGCCCTCTCCATTCCCTTTCGCTTTAGTCGCACAATTGCAGTCAGCTCATCGCCCTCGCCTTCAAAAAGCTCCTCCTGGTCAACGAGCAAACCGCTCTTTAAAATAAGCGCAGCAGCACCTTCAGAGTCCAAGTCCGGGCGACCGTTGATGAAACAGCAATTCTTTAATGACTGTATGGGAGACATCCCCAACTCGATCCCAAACGCCATGATGCCAAACGCACTTTCCGTACCCATCCCCTTTGGCGCAATCTTAGCACTTACCATCGCCTGGGCCATGCGCCACAAGTCCGACATTGTGCTAACCTCAATTCCCTTTTGGTTAGAACTGTGAATCTTCAGCTCTTTTGTTTTTTCCGTCATCGTCATCCCCTTCTGCCCTTAGCTGGACAAATTTTCCAATAGCTACACCATTTTTCCGAACAATACCACTCTGTCTCGGCTGCTGGCAAAAACACTCCGGCATTGAAACCAGAGACTACTGCTTTAACAATATATATAAAACCTCGATAATCCTCTTCTTGTCGTCTTGACCAAAGCCGCGCAGCTTCCCAACCCTTCCCTTTTGCATAAAGCGTATCTATCCAAACGCGTTTCGGAAACTCGCCGTAACGCGACTTGTGTAAAATTGAGTAGGCTGTGAGCTGTCGTGAATTATTAGCCCTAGTTTGGTTCCAGGGCTTCCCTGTCTTTAAGTCGCCAATACCATCCTCGGTAACATAGTCGGGCGTCCCCGCATAAGTTACGTCGTCATCAACCTTGACGGTAATGGTTTCCTCGGCAGCTATCACACCGTTGAGCTTGGGACTAACGCGCTCTCCAAAGGCGACCGCCGCGCTTGCAGTTCTGTCTTTCCCTTTGGCAATATCTATCTTAGATTCAACAACATCGTTAGCTTCTATTTCTGCTTCGTATTCTTCGACCGCAATGTTTTGCAAGTCCATTAAAGCCAAAGGTTTGCCGGAGTACATCTTCTCCCTGTTATCCTCGCAAGCACAACGTGAAAGCGCTGTGCCTGTGGCCATGCGTGTGTTCACCCTGCGTAGTCCGTCAACATACTGGAACTTTGCGGCTAAACCACATTTAAGATAGCTCTCCACTAGGCTCTGCGAAATAGCCCTATTGTAGCGTTTGTCGAAATCCATGTTACTACTTCCCTTATTGGTTCAAATGCTTATTAAGAATCCTCATCGCAACTTTTCGTGACCAGAACCTTTTGCCTCCGAGGAAGTGGCTTGGAATTTTCTGTAGATTTATTCCCTTACCTTTGTTGCGCTTGCTTCGCCCGCCTTCCTTTAGCAACTTATAGAGCGTCGCCATTGAAATGTCGAATAGCGCCGCAAGCTCTTTGCCTGTCAACAAGTTGTTTTTCGTTGGTGTCATATCAACCTCCTGTAAAAGTGTTTACTGAGGATATAATAAAGGGCAAGTTTGGATGTGTCAAGAGAATTTAAGAAAATATAAGAAAATATTGGAAAGTTATTTCAGATTTATTTAGAAGATTTCAACGCCTCTAAAAGCTGATGCACTTTTTTCCTATACGATGGCGATGTGAGTTTTCTCCCAGAGCGCGTGCCGTCCAGCTTGAACAGATACCGATGTCGCAAAGCTGTAACAGCGAACTTTACGCCTTCTTCGTATTGCGGATTAGACTTCAAGGTTTCCATGTATTCATCTCTCCGTCTGTCCGAGATATCACTGCGGGCTATTCCCCATGCTGCGTTGCGGATAACTTTAATGTCAGCCTTCACCCGGTCGTCTATTTGCGCTTGGTTGAGCTTCAGGTTGTAAAACATCTGCTCGACTTCAGGTTCAAGCTTTTCCTGCCGGACGCGTTTCTCCAACAGAATGTTCCACGCATCTTTGCGCTCTTTTCTGCTTCCAATATTAAAGACATCAATCGATTCTTTGAAAGACAATCGTTTAAATATTGCCTGGAATGAAGTCAGCTTGGAATCTCTCTCTAAGCTCTTTCGCTGCAACTCCGTGAAGCCCTCCAACCGTGCCGGATCAATCTTTTTCTTTAAGCGCATGTCTTTTATTATCTTGCGGCGCTTGTCGTAGTATTCGGCCTTTTCATGGCTCTTCTGTCCGCCGGCGGTTCTCATGTGTGAAATTGCCAGCGTCATTGCTCTCGTTCGAGTTATGTAAGCAGGGGCAGGAGATACACCGCTTGCAGCAATACCAAAGGACTTCACCTTTGTCTCCCCGTTATCTACATATTTAGCATAGTTACGGAAGCTGAAGGGCATAAACATATTCTCAGCAAAATGCGTTGCTGCCTGTGCGGTTTGTTCTGCGAAAGTTCCTTCTCGTATCTGGTTGCCGAAGTAGTCTTCGTTCTCGTACAAGTCGGCCATCGTTCCCCACAAGGGGTTGAGCTTATGCTTGGTAGTCTTCGCAGGATTCGTGTACCAAGCAATAATATCCTTCGAGTAATGAGGCATACTAAGCCTCTCTGAGCTGCCGTCTGAGTTTTTTCGGCCAGTCTTAGGGAAGTACAAATCCTTTATCTCTTCCGGGGGTTCTCCTGTGAGTAGATACTGAATAGCAGCGCCCTGTATTGCGTAAGAAATGCCAGCACCAAGAGCATACCCCATCTTGCGAGTTACAATGGGATCTCCTTTCAACAAACGGTAGGGAAGCGCCAGGGTATCAACTAATCCGCCACCAAACTCTCGTATCGAACCAAGCGTCCATCCAGGAGCGCGGAAGGCCAGCATTATACAATCCCTGAATACCCGGTTCCAATGCAAGTTATCGTAAATGAGCTGTCCCATACGATTATCTACAGAGTCCCACGCCTTTGCCATCTCGGTTTCAATGCGGACATCGTTCCAGTCGTAATGGTCCGCCTGCTCGTATATGTGTTGTGCCATATGGTAGAAAACACCGAGCTTTAGCCTTGGCACTTGATATGTCATAATAGGCCAAGCAGACGCCTCAAAACCAGCCATCGCAACTTGCAACGGCGCCTTGAATGCTCCCCATGTTTTTTGGCCTGCTGCGCCAAATTTTATATCTCGCATAGACTTTACAAGCATACTTGCTGCATTGTTACTATAAGCAGCATCCATCGTTGCTCTTGCGCCCGCAGCTATTGCCGCCTTAACTATCTTTCGCATCTCGGGATCTACAATATTATTAAGATCCTCTTCTTGCATGGCTGCAAAAACCTTTCGACCAATGAGGATATCGCCAACCGGAGCTTTCCATGCACCGCCCCACAATTTAATAGCGCCTTGCCAGTCGCCCATTCCAAGCTTTTCCAAGCCCATGCCGACATGCGAGTTAATTGAGTCAGTAGCAACATTGATGCCATGAAACGCGCTCAGTCCATGACTTGCCATAAGCGACAAGTTGCGCATCTTCCTAAGCCCTGCATAAGTACCCCGCACCCAAATATTCTTGTTGCCTCCCAGCCCTGGAGACAGGTGTCTATTCAGAATAGTGGCAGCCTCTTTCGGTAACGCCCATCGGCCAAGTGTTACAACGCCCTTGCCTTCAAACTCTTGTTCCCGGGAGCCCAACACAACAGAACGGTCCAAAGACAACAAAGGAGCTACAACATCATTGTTCTCCAGGAAGCCCTTCCATGCCTTTGTAATGTTAGGAGCAACCTTTGCCATCTTCTCAGGAGCCTGGAGCCATGCCTCTAAAATAACAGCTTCCTTCTCTGCTTCCCTGCGAACGTAGCTCTCTCGGCTTTTACTTACTTCTTCCCCTTCGTTCCGGAGATCCGCCAAAGCCCTGAACTCGTTTTTAATCGTGACACGCTTTGCCTGCTGGTCAGATGCTACCGGCTGCCCCTTCTTTTTGCCCGACTTGAATGTGCGCCCAATGGTATGTTCACCGCTTATCATAAAATCATATAGCCCAAACTGCTCACCTATTTGATGCCCAACCTCATGAGCGAAGACACTAACAGGTCCAGCAAATTTAGTCTTAATGTTTTTACCCGGTCCAGACTCGCCCCACCGTCTACCCCGCAATTTAGATAAACGCTTATGTGAAACGCCAAGCCTTGCCGCCACTCCCATCAGTTGGTCAACCAACAGCTTGTCGTAAGCCTCTTCTATCTTCATCGTAGGGGTTCCCTTGACGTGGAAGGCCGCATCATCGATAAATACCCAGCCAGAGCGCTTATAGTTCTTAGTCATGCTCTCAGCAATGAATATAGCCATGCCGGTGTCTTTGGTGTCCTGAAAGATGTTCTGCCCAGCAACGTAACGATTCATTTCATGTAAACGTAAAGCAACCATCTCAACAGGATTGTCGTGGACCAACTCAAGCTCCGCATCAAGCCCATCCTTTAAGGTTGGATATTTTCTCTCCTGCAAAAAGCCCGAAGGTTTCAACTTTCTCTTTGAAAGAATTGACGCAATAACATCAGCCGCATGTTTTGGGCGTTTGAATAGATGGGGAAAATAATCTATATAATACTCTTCTAGTTTACCTGTCCCAAGATCCTGAACTCGTTTCCGGCCTCTGTCTAACAATGCTCTCAAAACCGCCGCAGCATCATCCAGCTCTTTTGTCTCCTGTTGACGTGCTCCCTCAGGATCTTCCATGCGGCCAATGAAGTCTTCAATTTTAGGCCGAGACATCCAGCGGAAAAGCTTTCCTATCTGATTTAGCTTGGCGCGAATTGCATGGTCCTGTTGAGCTATCTCAGCGGTGCGCTTTCGAGTAATAAGCGACATCATTCTTCCGAATGCCCCGCGCTTTGCCGGGAAAAACATTTCCATTGCGCCGTCTACAACTTCCGTCTGCGACAACTTAGATGCTATCTCATCGATCTTCTTGGAAGGCTCTGATGGTTCTCTGTAATTGATTTTGTCTGCAACAGCCTTGATCTTCTTAGCTACTGTCTGCGACAACTTAGATGCTATCGCCGCATCTGTTGCATCTGCCGCATCTGTTGCATCTGCCGCAAAGCTGTCGCCCGTACCAATTGCAGCCATCGCGTTGCCACTTGCACCACCACCCTTCTTCTTGCTCTTAGGCTTCAGGTTGTCTCTCTTTTGCTGCTCAGTCTTCTTAGGCTTAGGCTTAGGTTTGGCCTTCTTAGGCTTAGGCTTAGCCTTCTTTGTCGCCGCCTCGTTATGCCTATCAAGCATCTCCGCGTACAACGCGGGATCGGTTATAGGTCTTTTCAACAAAGCTATTCGCTGCTTGGCCGCCTCCACCGCCTTGGCTGCTACATCTGGATCTTCTTGATTTATGCCAAGCCGCTTTGCTATTATCGGGTTTTTCGTGACCTGTTTCGGAACCGCCACAATCTTCTTTAGCTCTTTAATCTCTTTGTCGATCTGCTTAACCACCGCTTTAAGCTGTTTAGTAGCAGACTCATTGGGTCCAAACATACTAAGCTGCTCATATTCCTCTGTTTGAGCGGTTTCCCTGCCTTCCATAGCAATGAGGTTTTTTGTGAAGAAGCCTAACTGATCGGCTGTCATGGTTTTCGCTTCGCGCAGCGCCACCGCTTGCACGCCTTCGTTACCAGGTGCAGAGCTTGCTATTTCTCCTGCTTTTCGAGTTGAGATTGATTCATTTTGTACTGCCCCCAAGAGATCATCGGAGGAATCTTTAGCAATGACGAATCCGTCACGACCACGGGCGTCACGGAAGAATCCTGCTTTTTCTGCGACCTCTTTACTGATTTTGCTTTCTCTGAAGTAGTCAACATAATTTAATACACTTCCTTGTCCATCAAGAATGTTTGATTTTGCGTCTATGGCTTTGACCGTATCCGCTGTAAAACCCTCGGACTCTTTAACTATTTGAACCTTAATATATTCCAAGCCTTTTCTGCGATAGAAATCTAAACGATGTCGGCCTGTTGCAATAACAAGCGTGCCATCAAGACGATCCCATACAACAATAGGCGCAAGCCCAATCGTGTTGATATCACCCTGTATTTCTTTTCCAGGAACGATTCCGGTTACGGGATCTGCGTCCTTTTTAATATTCATTCCCGGTGCCGATGCTTGAATATCTTCAGTCTTAACCCAAGCCAGCGGAATGCCTTCGAATACCTGTCTGTCGGTTTCAGAAATCTTCCGCTCTTCTTCAACCTCTTCTTCTGCCTCTGCTTCAACCTCTGCTTCAGTTTCCTGCTTGGGCTGGAGCTTCGCCTTTTGCCTTACCTTCTTTGCCTCTTCAGCCTGCTTGACCTCTTCGGTTTTCTTCAGCTTCTTCTTAGGCTGTTCTATGGGCTCCTGGACTTCTTCCTCTATCTCTTGCGCTAACTTTTTACCTTCGCTCTCAATAGGCTCTTGAACAACCTCCGGCTCGGCCACTGGTTCCGGCTTAACCTCTGCCTCTAAGCGCTCTATCACCAAACCCTTCTCTTCAGTTTCCTGCTTGATCTCAGGCTTGGCCTCTAGTTCCGGTACAACCTCAACTTCTTTGGTTGGTTCCTGGACCTTCTCTTCGACCTTCGGCGTCAACTCTGCCTCAATGAGAGCGGCGTCTCTTTCAAAGTCTTTACCGGCTCGGTAGATGGCCTCTTCCCGTGAGGAGCTACCGCCTCGCATATCCGATGCTATTTTTCGCCCATCCTCTGTTATCTCTAATTTGAATACGCCTTCTGCAACACTAACTATCTTATAGTCTTTTCCGGCAACACTTACAGCCCCCGTCTCGTCTAATTCAGCGCGGGCCTTCTCAATATACCCTTTAACGTCTTGGACCTGTGGTGCCTCTTGTGGTGCCTCCTCGACCACTGGTTCCGGCTTAACCTCTGCCTCTAAGCGCTCCGTCAACTCTCCTGTCTCAGTAACAGGCTCAGGCTTTTCTTCAAACTCCGCCGCCTGCTGTTGGGCCCGATGTTCTGTCTCTTTATAGATGTCCTTAATCTTCAGCAAATGCCCAATCGCCATCTCGTGCTTTTTAAGTTCGCCGAGAAAAGCTGCTCGCTCTGGACCTTTCATTTTGGGTAAGCCCGCTTCATTAAACGGGGTACGACTGGTGGAGTCTTGATCTATAAGCCCTTGAGCTTGCTTTAAATTATCTCTCGCCCATTGCTGTACGCCCTCCGGTGTTTTAGTCAGCTCTTGCCCCAGCATAATCTGAAAGTCTTCGCCAGTCTTAGATTTCTTGGCGGCCCTGTCGTACATATCATTAACAACACTTTCAGGAATACCGAACCGCTGAGAAAGCCCCGGCATCATCTTGTCTTTTTGTTTGAGATAAGACTGTGATTTTATGCCCTGGTACGCACCCGAAGCGCCAACGGCAAGGGTTGTTTGGATGGTCGTGTCTTTAAGTATTTTTAAACCACGCTCCAGCGTCATTGGCTCTTGGCCTGGTAACGACATGGCATTGTTGAACCCATGCAGTATTTCGGTTAAACCTTCTTCTGGAAGCTCCTGCAATAGAGAGACTCCGGTGCGCTTGAAAACCTCTTTAAGCCCCGCGCGGGTAAGTTGCCTGGTGCCGCCCATAATGCTTTCAAAACCACCCCATCCTGCAAGTTGAAAGCCTCCAGCAATAAGTCCCTCAATAGCCCCGGCGCGTCCAATGTAGGCCCACTTCTCTTTGCCTTTTAACCCGGCTTTGTTTGCCTCGCTAGTTGCCTGGTTCATTTCACCTAAGGCAAAGCCCCCGATAACAGCGGCAGCACCGCCGCCAGTAGCGCCAAGAGTAGCAGCCTGGTAAATAGAACTAGTGGCACCTCGCACGTCTCCACCGAGCCTACCAAAAAGCGAGTCCTTGTCGGACTGAGCCGCAGCTTGACCAATTAGGTTTACGTTGTAATTCATCTCGTCGGCAGTTTCGCCAGAGAACGGGCGGGCAGCTAAAGAGAAAAGGTTCTGCCGCCCCATGTAGACACCCATTATAACGTCTCGCACAAGAGGAATTTGTTTCGAGTATGCCTCAGAATAAATATCAATAATCTCTTTTTCAACACGCGCTTTGTTTCGTTCTGGGTTTAAGGCATAATCTTTATGAACCGCCTTAAATAACTCAACATGCTTTGGGGTCCAACCGTCAAGATCGCGCTTCATGTCGAGGAAGGATTTAATGCCCTTCTCATCGCTTTTTTCGATTCTTTCAGATATACCATAAGCCTTTTTGACAAAATCAAGGGCTCGTTGTTTTTCTTCCGCCCTTTTTAACCATGTGGGTTCAGGCCAATTATCAAACGGATTTCCAGCAGCAGGAACATCTCTTACTTGGGTATCTGGGTTTGGCATTAGACTTACTTGCCTCCAGTCCTATTTAAGAACTCTTTTTTGAAGTCGTATATCTTTTCGGGGTTTTTAGGAACCGAGAAGGGGTCTTTAAGAAGAGGGAAGTTGTCTCCTCCTTGCGGTGCTTGTTGTTCGGCGCCCTGCATTGATAAGTAAAAAGCAATCTTCTCCAGTGTTTTAATTTCTATCTGAAGGTCTTCAACAGCCCTTTCCCGGAGCTTAACATTTTTCATGAACTTTGCTTTATGCAAGACACCTTCAAAGTCTTCTTTTTGTTTAGGTGTAAGGGCCGCCTCGACTTTACTGAATACCGACAAAGCTTGGTTCTCAACTTCTGGATCAAGGAACGAAGTCTCTCTCTTTTTTGCAGTTTCTCTTACCTGTCTAAACTGCATATAAAGCTTGCGTCTTTTTAGATCGTCTGTTTCGTTGTCTATGTCGCTTGCTATTTCACGCAATTCCTTTGCTACGCTTGGAGGTACGTTTTGTGCGGCATTAAGAGCCATGTCGGTACGTTGTCTAATGGAAACCGCTCCTTTGCCACCCTTAGCTTGTTGTTGCGCTGCCTGTTGCTGCGCTGCTTGTCGTGGAGCAGGAGCTGCTTGTTGCTGCGGCATCTGTTGTGGAGAAGGCGCTGCCTGTTGTGGAGAAGGCATTTGGACTCCTTGCATCCCACCTATTTGTGGATGTGAGGATATTCCACCGGAGCTATCTATTATGGGCGCTTGAGGTGCATAACCATTCTTCCTGAAGTTGACTTGCTCTCTCATCCTTTCTATCGACAATTTACTTACTGCTGCTGGATCTGGATATTTCTTTTCCATCATCTGAGTAAGAGGATTA